>OJNJ01002179.1_pt1 | contig 10461 bp, 8 predicted proteins | sample 1597491 | NCBI WGS metagenome assembly OJNJ01 (sample SAMEA2452132, study PRJEB22498) | human gut metagenome | biome: human feces; feature: human gut; material: feces | place: Australia | collected 2012 | reverse complement strand
ATGCACTCTGTGGAATCTCTACATTTCCAACCTGACGCATTCTCTTCTTTCCTTCCTTCTGCTTTTCAAGCAGCTTCTTCTTACGTGAAATATCACCGCCATAGCATTTTGCAAGGACATCTTTTCTCATTGCCTTTACGGTTTCTCTTGCGATAACACGGCTTCCGATAGCCGCCTGAATCGGAATTTCAAAGAGCTGTCTCGGAATTTCCTGCTTTAACTTTTCGCACATCTTTCTACCACGTTCTTCGGCATTGCCGGAAAAGACGATAAATGAAAGCGCATCGACTTCTTCTTTGTTAATCAGGATATCCAGCTTCACAAGAGAAGAACGCTCATAGCCTTTCATCTCGTAATCAAAGGAAGCATATCCTCTGGAACGGGACTTTAAGGCATCAAAGAAATCATAAATAATTTCATTTAACGGCAGATCATACTTTAACAAGGCTCTGGTCTGCTCAATGTATTCCATGCCATTGTAAATGCCGCGGCGCTCCTGACACAGTTTCATAATCGGTCCGACAAATTCTGTCGTTACCATGATTTCCGCAGAAACCATCGGTTCTTCCATATATTCAATTTCAGACGGATCCGGCATATTGGACGGATTCGTCAAATCAATAACCTCTCCGTTGGTCTTATGCACCTTATAGATAACACCCGGTGCCGTTGTTACTAAATCCAGATTGTATTCACGCTCCAGACGTTCCTGAATAATCTCTAAATGCAGTAATCCTAAAAATCCACAGCGGAAACCGAATCCCAGTGCAATCGAGGTTTCCGGCTCAAACTGTAAGGACGCATCATTTAACTGCAATTTTTCAAGTGCCTCTCTTAAATCCTGATACTTGGCGCCATCTGCCGGATACAATCCGCAGTACACCATTGGATTGACCTTTTTATACCCCGGAAGCGGCTCGGCACACGGATTGTCATTGTCCGTTACCGTATCACCGACGCGGGTATCCTTAACATTTTTAATGCTTGCCGTAATATAGCCTACCATACCGGCGGAGAGTTCTTCACATGGAATAAACTGACCCGCACCGAAATAACCGACCTCTACGACTTCTTCCACAGCGCCTGTCGCCATCATGCGGATTTTCGTTCCACGCTTTACCTTTCCTTCTTTAATCCGGCAGAAAATAATAACACCTTTATAAGAATCATACAAAGAGTCAAAAATCAATGCCTGTAACGGCGCATTTTCATCGCCTGTCGGCGCCGGAATCTTTGTAACAATCTGCTCTAACACTTCTTCAATATTAATACCGTTTTTCGCTGAAATCAGCGGTGCATCCTGTGCTTCAATACCGATAACGTCTTCAATTTCATCAATAACACGCTGCGGCTCTGCACTCGGCAGGTCAATTTTATTAATAACCGGAAAAACGTCCAAATCGTGATCTAATGCCAGATAGACATTTGCAAGGGTCTGCGCCTCAATCCCCTGTGCCGCATCTACGACAAGAATCGCTCCGTCACAGGCAGCAAGCGCTCTGGACACCTCGTAATTAAAATCCACATGTCCCGGTGTGTCAATAAGGTTGAAAATGTATTCTTCCCCATCATTTGCCTTGTATACAATACGCACGGTCTGCGCTTTAATCGTAATACCGCGTTCTCTTTCCAAATCCATGTTATCGAGTACCTGCTCCTGCATTTCCCTGCTGGTGAGCAGTCCCGTCTTTTCGATAATACGGTCTGCCAATGTTGACTTACCGTGGTCAATATGTGCTATAATACAAAAATTTCTAATATTTTTCTGATTGATTTTCGCCATTTTCACTCTCACTTATCATTTTATTTCCGGCTGTTTAAATACTCCATAATCCCGTCTGAAATCGCAGACGCCGTTTCTTCCCGCTTCTCGGTAATCAGCCGGTTGTCATTTGCATTGGACATAAAGCCCAGTTCCACAAGGCAGCTTACACAGCGGGTGTTGCGGTTGAGCCTGTAATCTTCCTCTGAATCCGTCATCGAACCGCCCTTGACACCGCGGCTTTTAATACCTGCTATGGCATCTAAACGCGTTGTAATCGCCTCTGCCAGAAATATATCATCTTCCGGCATATCATGATGAATCCACGTTTCAACTCCGTTTATGGATGGATCATCCTCATAAAGATTTCTATGGATAGATACTAAAACATCACACGAAGCATTATTACATATTTCGACCCTTTCATCAAGTCCCAGATAGGTATCAGCATCTCTTGTCATCAAAACTTTCACACCCACACTCTCTAAATGTCTTTTTACCAGTCTGGCAATAAGCAGTGTTTCATCTTTTTCATAAGCGCCTGCATAATCTGCTCCACAGTCACTGCCGCCGTGGCCGGCATCAATGCACACCAGCGGACGGTCATCGGCTTCTTCCTCGTAATACGCTTCATAATATGCCGCCTGTGCCTGCTTTTTTTGTTCTGCCACACCGCTGACCGCTTTTCCGGCAAAAGCCACTGCACAGACTGCACAAATCACACCGGACACCACTACAGCCGGTCTTTTCAGCCTGTACCTTTTTCTTTTTTTTATTTTTTTCATCCCAATACCCCTTTTTCCTCTGTTTTTATTTTCCATGGATTTACGGCAAAAGTCAATCACTTTCTGATAGTTTCATTATCTTCAGAATGCACATGGATAAAAAGCCTGCCATAACCTTCTGATTTTAAAAAATCATTCTGCATGACAGGCTCTCTATATTTATTTACGAATTTTTTACCAGTTCTTTCTTCAGTCTTTTCATTATTTTTTTCTCAAGCCGGGAAATGTAAGACTGCGAAATTCCCAAAAGGTCAGCGACCTCTTTCTGTGTCTTTTCCTCCCCGTCCATGGAACTGAGTCCATACCGCAAATCGACAATAATCCGCTCCCTCTCGGATAATTTACCGATTGCTTTATTTAACATGCTTTTTTCCACTTCTTCTTCTAAATCACGGTAAATAATGTCTTCTTCCGTACCTAAAATATCCGATAACAGCAGTTCATTGCCGTCCCAGTCTACGTTGAGCGGTTCGTCAATGGATACTTCCGCCTTGGTCTTGCTGTTTCTGCGCAGATACATCAGAATTTCATTTTCAATGCACCGTGAAGCATATGTTGCCAGTTTGATATTTTTTTCAGGATTGTAAGAGTTGATTGCCTTAATCAATCCGATTGTTCCAATCGAAATTAAATCCTCCACGCCTACACCCGTATTATCAAATTTTTTCGCAATGTATACCACCAGTCTTAAATTGTGTTCAATCAGCTGCGACTTTGCAAACTGGTCATTCCCCGTTCCCAGTCCCGCAATTGCCCTTGCTTCTTCTTCTGCTCCCAGCGGCGCAGGCAGCACATCACTTCCCCCGATATAATGTACGTCTCCCTGCTTTAACATCATCATGTTTTTAAATGTCGGAACCATTTTAAACTGAAAACGATCCGGAACAGATACTTTGATTACCATAAAAACCTCCTCATTTACTTTCCTGTTTTACCCCTTTAAAAGCTGTGCATTCACAAGAAATTCATATTCTCCGTCTGATGAAAGTGTCTGCGCCGTCAATCCAATCAGCGCATCTTCCACCTGTATTTCTTTTTTGCCGTAGCATATGTACATGGTATCTGCCGTAATTACCTCAAGCATTCCGCTGTCACACCCCAGTGACCGGAACGGAATTACATGATACTTTACTTTCGTGCAATCATTTATTTCATGAAGAACTTCCAAAAAGCTGTCTTTCTGCGCGATACACACCGGTCTGTGAAACAGCGGATCCTGTAAAACATTTCCCGTATCCACAAACCCTTTTATATAAATCTTTCTCCCCCTTAAAACACAACATACACGACACAGTTTGTCGGAATACACTTTAATTCTTACCAGCTGCCTGTATAAAAGCAGCAAAAAGCCAAAGGATACTCCGAGAAATACCATCAGTTCCCTGTCACGCACAATTACCTGTCTGATAATATATCCTGCATATGTATAATAGTACAAAACGTGCATTACACCCCCCAGCATAAATGCAGCAGCATATAGCGCAAAAAATCCTTTTATCAGTTCCGCGAATGCAACATTCCCTGCACAGATTCTTACCATACCCATGCCAATACAAATATAGGTCACTATATTTGCGGCGAATTTGTATTCCTGCGGTACCAGACATACAATAACGGCTCCCATTGCTCCAAAAGTGGCGGAAAGTATCATCCGCAGATATGTGGCAGCATATCTGCACAGGCTGTTTACTACAGCAATCACAATGAAATCCATTATAAAGTTGATACAGAAGAATACATCCAGATAAATAACGATTGAATTATCACCTCCCAAAACGTATTATAGATTGTTTGCCCTGCGAATTTTGTCGTTTTTGCGTTAAAAGGAAAATATTTCAAAAAAATAAGAGATACCTTCAATTTTCATGAAAGTATCTCTCTGATTCACCAAATTTTATTATCGGTCTTTTTTCTGTAAAAATGTCGGGATATTAATACCCTTTTCCTTTACACTGCTTGTTACCGGTGCCGCAGGCTTTAAGCCCGGAAGCGGAGCAACCGGTGCTGCCGGTTTAACCGCAGATGCAGGCTTGTCCACTGACGCAGCCGGTGCACCTGAATATGTATAAGCCGGTTTTACTGCCGGTCTTGGAGCCTGTGCCGCCTTTGCACCGAAGCCTGCCAGCGCATTGTTTACATTCGTATCTTCCAGACCTGTTGCAATAACGGTAATTGTTGCCGTATCCGTACAGCTTTCATCATACATTGCACCAAAGATAATATTGGCATTCTCACCCGCGAGTTCCTGAACATAGCTTGCAGCTTCATTGGCTTCAATTAAGCTGATATCGCCTGAAATATTGATAATAACGTGTGAAGCACCTTCGATGGTTGTTTCAAGAAGCGGACTTGTAACTGCCTGCTTTACAGCTTCTACTGCCTTGTCATCACCTGTTGCCGTACCGATACCGATATGGGCTACACCCTTGTTAATCATAACAGTCTTGACATCGGCAAAATCCAGATTGATAAGACCCGGTACATTAATCAGGTCTGTAATACCCTGTACTGCCTGCTGTAAGACTTCATCAGCCTTCTTTAATGCGTCCGGCATCGTTGTTCTTCTGTCTACAATTTCAAGAAGCTTGTCATTCGGAATGACAATCAATGTATCTACGTTATCTTTTAATTTTTCAATTCCTGACAGCGCATTGGTCATACGTGTTCTGGCTTCAAACTTAAACGGCTTTGTAACAACACCGACCGTAAGGATTCCCAGTTCCTTGGAAATCTTTGCAACAACCGGAGCTGCACCGGTTCCTGTTCCGCCGCCCATACCACAGGTAACAAATACCATATCGGCACCTTTAATGGCCTGTGTCAGTTCTTCTACATTTTCCTCTGCTGCCTTTTCACCAATCTCAGGCTGGGCACCTGCACCCAGTCCCTTTGTCAGCTTTTCACCGATCTGAATGGCTGTCGGCGCTTTGCATAACTGCAATGCCTGACTATCTGTATTAATTCCAATAAATTCTACACCACTGATATTTTCATCTATCATTCTGTTGACCGCATTATTACCGGCGCCGCCAACACCGACAACGATAATCTTCGCTGCCGAATCTGCTTCGTTTGTCATAATCTCTAACAAGGGTACCTGCCTCCTAACATACTTTCGCATTTCTGCACTATGACTTATTCTATAATTTTTGTTGCAAAATAGCAATAGCTTTTTCTAATTTTCTTTCTTAAAAATAATAGAAGCAGTTGTTCCGTCATAATTTTCAAGATGAAGCGTTCCTTTCATTCCGGTAAGCTTTTCTGACACCTGTTTTAATGCATACAGCTTATCATTGCAGTCTGCGGCACTGCCAAGCATAACCTTTACATTCCCCATATAAAGACTGACATTATACGAAGAATCAAAATACACCTTTTTTACGCCCAGCTGGTATTTATCAAATGCCTGTGTCAGTTCCAGAATCTGTGAAAAGACCGCATCGTTACCGACCTCGAGTTTGGCATCCAGTACAATCGACTTAAAATCCAGTCCCGTAATCTGCGGTACATCTTCATAATTTTCCGAAGAACTCTCCACCACAATCCCGTCTTTATCAAAATACATATTACAGCCCATGTAGCTGATATAACCGACAATCGCTTTTTCATAAACTGCAACGTTCATTTTATTGGGCCATGTCACTTCCACATCATATTTCTGTATAAACGGAATATTTTTATTCTTTTTGCCAAACAGCGTATAAATCAGCGCATTGGGATGTTCTGTTCCAAAAATGCACTCTGTCATCTGCTGCTGCGTATAATGCTTATTGCCGGTATAAGTAATATCCGTGACCATAAAACCCGCATAAATGCCGCCTCCTGCCAGCAGCAGCGCAATGACAATCCCCGCCAGTATCCATTTTAATTTTCTTTTATTGTTTTTTCTGCCTAACTGTTTTCCCATTCAATCTCTGCTCCAAGTCCTTTTAAATTTTCACATAAATCCATATACCCGCGCAAAATATAGTCTGCATCATGAATAACCGTTGTTTCCTGTGCTGCCAGTCCAGCTATGATAAGTGCCGCCGTTCCTCTTAAATCTTCTCCGTATACTTCGCTTCCCTTCAGCGTTTCTACACCTTTTACAAGCACGCTGTCCCCGGACAGTGTAATATCCGCACCCATTTTTTTGAGCCATGGCACAGTCTTAAAACGGTTTTCAAAAATCTGTTCTTTTAAAATCAAAGTGCCCTCGCCCACACTTGCCACAGAAAGTACCATGGACTGCATATCCGTCGGAAAATCCGGGTAAGCACCGGTACATATCTTATGAATATTCACCGGACGGTGATACATCTGCACCAGCATGGCTTCTCCCTCCATACGGATATCCATGCCCATTCCGGTAAATACATCCAAAAATCCGCGGCACAGTGACGGTGTCACACCCTGTAAGTAAACACTACCACCACAGGCAGCTACCGCCGCCATATAGGTTCCGGCGACAATACGATCCGGCTTTGCAAAAAATTCTGCGGACTGTAAAACGCCTTTTCCACGTACCCGGATGCACTCTGTCCCTGCACCGGTAATCACTGCACCACACTTTTCAAGATAGGCGCACAGGCTTTCAATTTCCGGTTCCTTTGCCGCATTGTAAAGCACAGTCGTTCCACACTGTGCCGCTGCTGCCATCAGGGCATTCTCTGTTGCACCCACACTTGGAAAGCGCAGGGTGATTTCTGACGGGTGAAGTCCCGTTGTTTCCATTTCAATAAAATCTTCTGACACGCTCCATGATGCCCCAAGGCATTTGAGGGCATGCAGATGAATGTCTACCGGCCGGCTTCCGATGCTGCCCCCGCCCGGATAAGCAAGCCTTACTTTCCCGAAACGTGTCAGCACCGGTCCCATTAACACGGAAGATGCCCTGAGCTGCTTTGTATCCTCTGCTTTAATTTCCTCGTACTCTGCCATGCTTGTATCAATGACAAGGCACCCTTTTTTGAAATCCGTCTTACAGTGCAGATGGTTTAAAATCCCACACATTGCACGTACATCGGCAATATCGGGACAGCCCCGTATTACCGTAACACCCTCATTCATCAGGGATGCTGCCATCACCGGAAGCACTGCATTTTTCGCACCGTGGATACATACACTGCCAAACAGCCGTTTTCCGCCATTTATTACGATTTTTCCCAAAATAAAAACCCCCGGAGAAGCTATATTTTATTATATTCGCCAGACTCCGGGAGGTTGCTATCTTTCTAACCGTATTTTACTTGAAATATTTAAGACAATCCCCATTTCCAGCAGCAAGAAGAAACTTGCCGTACCGCCGTAGCTGATAAACGGCAGTGAAACACCGGTATTCGGGATAAAGTTGGTTACAACGGCAATATTTAATACCACCTGTACCGCTACATGGGCAAATACCCCTGCTGCCAGCATTGTACCGAATAAGTCTGGTGCATTCTGCGCAATGTGGATAATCCGCCACAGCATTAGTGCAAATACTAAAATAATGCACATTGCCCCGAACAGTCCAAGTTCTTCACAGATAATGGAAAAAATCATATCGTTTTGTGATTCCGGGATAAAACCCAGCTTTTGCAGACTCTTTCCGAGTCCTTTTCCAAACAGTCCGCCCGAACCGATTGCATAAAGTCCCTGCACGGTCTGGTAGCCGATTCCACTGGAGTAATTTTCCGGCTGAATCCACATGAGCAGACGGTTCATACGGAAGTTTTCTGTCATGCCCTGATGCGCAATGCCGAGCAGCCAGTTATATAACGCTGCCACACCGCCCGCGCCAAGTCCTGCGAGTACCACGAAAAATTTGTATTTCGGATACGCCACAAAAATCATGACGAAAGCGATTGCCAGAATAATCAGCGCACTACTCATATTGCTGGAAATCACCATAATCAGGATTGCTTCAAGTCCTGCAATCAGTACAAATAAAAAGAAATTATACCACAGGCTTTTAATCTTTGACCCTGCCGCACATACTGCCGCAGACAGCATAATAATCACGGCCGTCTTTGACACATCCGCAGGCTGCACGCCAATCGGACCGAAACGGATCCAGCGCGTTGCACCGTTGGCAGTTTTACCAAACGGAATCAGCGCCAGAATCAATAACAGCGACAGTGCAAAAAACGCCGGTGCGATTTTCCTTAAAACATGGTAGTCTAACCGGTACATAATATACATCATAATAAAGCCCAGCACATCAAAAATCAGCTGTTTTTTAAAATAGTACTCCGAACTGCCGTATTCCATCTGTGCCGTGTAAGAACTGGTACTGTAAATCATCACCAGTCCGAATCCAACAATAAATATAATGACAAATAAAAGGCTATAATCAAAATACCTTTTATTGGACATCTTTTTTACCTTTCTTGCCATACCTCACCTCATTTCTGCAGGCATTTTAATGCCGGAAGAACCGCGAGCCAAATTCTATTTGGCTCTGCGATAAAAAATTACTTTGTGACGCCTGCGGCACAAAGTGATATGCGAAAATCTTTGATTTATGGATTTTCGCATTCTGCTCATTTCCGCAGGCATTTTACCTTTAAAGGGCATTTACATATTCTTTAAACAGTCTGCCGCGCTGTTCATAGTTATCAAACATTCCCCAGCTTGCACATGCCGGTGAAAGCAGTACGGCATCGCCGTCTTTGGCATTTTCCGCACAGATATCCACAACTTCTTTTAAGGACTCTGCCTTAATGATATTGGTAAAGCCGTACTTTTTAGCCGTTGCTTCAATTTTGTCACTGGTCTGTCCGATTAATACCAGAAGCTTGACACGATCTTTAAATGCTTTGACATATAAATCAAATTCTGAGCCTTTATCATATCCGCCGCCGATTAAAACCGTCGGTCTTGTCATCGCTTCAATCGCCTTGACTGCCGCCTCCGGGTTGGTTCCCTTGGAATCATTGTAATAGCGCACGCCGTTTTTTTCTGTTACAAATTCAATCCGGTGTTCCACTGCCTTAAACTGCTTAATCTGTTCTACAATAATTTCATCCGGGATACCGGCTGCCTTTGTAATGCAGACTGCCGCCATGACATTTTCATAATTGTGTGCGCCAATCAGATTCATGTCGTGAACATTCAGCAGTTCCTGCGACCGGATGCCATCTGTATAGCAGATCATATCGCCTTCCATATAAGCGCCTCTGTCCGGCTTTGTAAATCTTGAAAACCACACAACCTTTGCTGTTGTATGCTCCCCGAACTCCCGCAGGTAATCATCGTCAAAATTCAGTACGCACACCTCTGCCCCCTTCTGGTTCATCGCAATCTTTTCCTTTGTCTGCACATAGCAGTCCATCGTATAATGGCGGTTTAAATGATCCGGCGTAATATTTAAAATGGCACTCACAAGCGGGTGGAATTCATGCACGGTTTCCAGCTGGAAGCTGCTGATTTCCGCCACGGTATAAGAATCTTTGTTACTTTTTAAAACCTCTGTTGTATAGGGATTGCCGATATTACCGACTACGAAAGTATCCTTATGATATGCTCCTACAATCTGTCCTACAAGGGCTGTTGTCGTTGTCTTCCCATTTGTTCCGGTGATTGCAAGGACTTTTCCTTTATCGAATGCATAAGCCAGCTCTACTTCGCCCCATACCGGCACGCCTGCCGCTTCAAATGCTTTTACAACCGGGCTGTCAATCGGCACACCCGGACTGATAACCAGTAAATCCGAACTGTCCGTTAATTCTTTTGTCAGCTCTCCCAGAACAATCTCTGCTTTGTATGTACCTAATTTTTTTTCAATATCCTCTATCTTTAACTTTTCGTTTCCGTCATACAGCACAACTTCTGCACCGACTGCATTCAGCAGTCCCACTGCACCGATTCCACTGATTCCGGTTCCTACTACTGTCACTTTTTTATTTATGATACAGCATAAAATCCTTCTCCTGCTGTTCTAATTACTTTGTC
>OJNJ01002177.1_pt1 | contig 10464 bp, 8 predicted proteins | sample 1597491 | NCBI WGS metagenome assembly OJNJ01 (sample SAMEA2452132, study PRJEB22498) | human gut metagenome | biome: human feces; feature: human gut; material: feces | place: Australia | collected 2012 | reverse complement strand
AGGTTAATTGATAAAGAAAAAGATGGAACGAGGTTTAAAAGACTACGCCCTACTCATGCTGAAAGGTGTGGGAATGGGAGCAGCTGATGTGGTTCCCGGTGTATCGGGGGGGACAATTGCTTTTATTGTAGGTATTTATGACGAATTGGTAGATTCGATAAAAAGCATTAACGGAAAAAGTTTAAAGTTGTTTTTCACAGGAAAATGGGGAGCATTCTGGAAAGCGATTAACGGTAATTTTCTGATCTCTCTGCTGGCGGGAATTGGAATCAGCGTATTTTCATTAGCTAAAATTATCACATGGTTGCTTACGGACCATCCGGTTATGGTTTGGGCTTTCTTTTTCGGACTGGTACTGGCATCCACATGGTTTGTAGGAAAAGACATAAAGGAATGGAACAAGAAAACGATTCCGGCATTTATTATAGGTGTGGCAGTTGCATATTATATTACGGTAGCAACTCCTGCTGAAACTCCTTCCAACTTATTTTTTATATTCCTTTGTGGAGCGATTGCCATTTGTGCTATGATATTGCCGGGTATATCGGGAAGCTTTATTTTGGTACTGTTAGGTAAGTACTTTTTTATAATGGAGGCTGTCAAAACACTTGATATAACGGTTTTATTAGTGTTTTTTGTGGGTGCTTTTATTGGTATAACTTCTTTCTCACGTGTTCTTTCGTACGCATTAAAGCATTTCCGCAATATTACATTGGCTGTATTGACAGGTTTCATGTTGGGATCACTAAACAAAGTGTGGCCTTGGAAGGAAACTATAGAAACTTTTACTGATAGTCATGGGGTAGTGAAACCATTGGTTGAAAGTAATATTCTGCCCAATCAGTATGTTGTTGAGGCTGTAGTATTGATGATAGTGGGTTTCTTCCTGGTATATTTCCTGGAAAAGCTTTCTACTCGTAGTGCTAAATAAGAGATAGCAAACAAATATCTTGAGGGTATATATAAAATAGAGAGTAAAGATTCCTTTACTCTCTATTCTTTTTTATTGCAATGCTTTTATGATGTTTTGCATATAAGCGGCCAGGTCTTCCCGGTCTTCGCTTTCCATAAGCATCTGCATCTTCTCCAATTCTTTTAAATTGAATGGGCGGGGGCATTTCTGATTATACTTTATGAAGTTCTCTTTATCATGCAGTGTCATGTAGAGTACCGTCAACTTCTCGTTGATACCATCAAAGTCCGGTTCCAATTCGCAGACACGTTCAAAAGCTATCTTGGCATAATCCAGATAACCGATTTCCATGCTATGCATACCTATTTCATTCCAAGTGTCGGCAGTAGGGGAGCAATTCAAGGCCTTTGCCCACTGCTTTATTCCTTTGTCGTAGTCCCCTTCTTCAATGTATATGCGACCCTCTATCAGAAGAGATTCCGGCTCTTCCGGTGACAGCTTATGTGCTTTTTTACAATACTGGTGTGCTTTGCGTTTCTTCCCCATCTTGGAGAGGCAAAGCCCTGCATTGGCATATAAGCTGGGCAGTATTGGAGAAGCAATTTCATCTGTTTCATTTTCCAGAATTGCTTTTTCCAGGTTTTCATAGCCTTCCTTCCATTCTCCTTTGGATACCTTGCATAATCCAATGTATGTATAGATAAATTCGGGAGCAAGTCCATGAAGCTCCTCCGCTTTCTGATAATACTCCAGAGCAGCATCTTCGTTACCTAACTGGTAAAAGCAGTGTCCTTTCATTACATAAGCGTCTGCAAATTCATCATCACTCACCAATGCATAATCGCAAGCATCAATAGCTTGGTTGAAGTTCATTTCTTCGAAGTGGCATCTTGCCAATCCGAACCAGTAAGGAGCCGAATATGGATTCATGTCTATGAGGCGGTTATACAGGGGAATTGCTTCCTCGGTCATGCCTTTGCCATAAAGGCAGTCTGCAACTACGGCAATATAGGCTTCTTCATCAGAATATTCTTCCTTTACCGGATCAAGCCATGCCAAGGCTTTATCCGGATACCCCATATCAAGATACATATAGGATACATCTACCACGTTTGCCAGATCATCTTTATCTTCAATCGTGTCGAGTAACTGTTCGGCATCATCCAGTTTACCTTCACTCAATAGCAAATGGGCACGCACCACTTTTGCTTCCGGCGAATAAGTATCGGGAAGATTTTCAATGATTTCACGTGCTTTCGCTTTCTTCCCGTTATCCAGATGCAGGTAAGCGTATTCAATCATAAGTTCAGTGCTATCGGGATGCAGCTTTAATCCATATTCTGCAATCTCAAAAGCCTTATCATATCTTTTCTTTGTACCATACCAGTCGGCAAGATCAGCTAACTCATCTGCATCCTGATAGAACGGTTTGTTTTCGGCCATTGCCGCTTCATATTGTTCGGCAAGTTCCTGTAATTCTTTATCCCTGCCGGACAGCAGGTTTTTATTGCTCATTAATTGTTTACTCCTATAATCCTATTTTTATTTGTTTATTTTGCCCCAGGTATCTTTCAAGCCTACAGTGCGGTTGAATACCATTTTCTCTGGTGTGGAGTCTGGATCTACGTTGAAATATCCGATGCGCTGGAACTGCAAATAAGTAAGCGGTTTCATGCCGGCAGCGTATTTTTCAATGTAGCAATGAGGCAATATATTCAGTGAGTCCGGATTGATGATGTCTTTCATTGCTTCCAGTGCATCACAGTTTTTAGCTTCGCGGATAGCAGCCAGTTCGTCACGTGGGTTTTCCACTTTCCAAAGGCGGTCGTAGAGGCGTACTTCTGCTTCAAGGCAATGATCACAACTTACCCAGTGCAGGGTACCTTTCACCTTACGATTTGCTTCGGGCATACCGCTCTTGGTGTTCGGATCATATTCGCAATATACTTCAACTACTTCTCCGGCTTCATTTTTCTTGCAACCGGTACATTTTACGATATAAGCACTCTTTAAGCGTACTTCCTGGCCCGGAGTCATACGGAAGTATTTCTTCGGAGCATCTTCCATGAAGTCTTCGCGTTCCATCCACAGTTCGCGGCTGAACTCAATGAAGTGGCTGCCTTCTTCCGGCTTTTCCGGATTATTGATTGCTTCCAGTTCTTCCACTTTTCCTTCAGGATAGTTGGTGATAATCAGTTTTACCGGGTTCATTACTGCCGAGATACGGGTTGCACGGGTGTTAAGATCTTCGCGTAAAGCACTTTCCAGCAAAGCGAATTCATTGAGTGCATCGTATGTGGTATATCCTATTTTGTCAATAAACTTGTGGATGGCTTCAGGTGAGTATCCGCGACGGCGGAAACCACAGATAGTCGGCATACGGGGATCATCCCATCCGTTCACCAGTTTTTCTTTTACCAGAATCAGCAGGTTGCGCTTGCTCATCAGGGTATAGCTGAGATTCAGCTTATTGAATTCGTACTGATGGGGGCGGTTATCATCCAGATCTTTACCCTCCTTTACCCAGTCTACAAAGAGATCATAGAGCGGACGGTGGGGAACAAATTCCAATGTACAGAGAGAGTGCGTTACACCTTCAAAGTAGTCACTTTGTCCGTGAGCGAAGTCATACATCGGATAGGCCTTCCACGTTGTACCAGTACGGTGATGCGGATGGTTCACTACGCGATAGATGATAGGATCGCGGAAGTGCATATTCGGGTTTGCCATATCAATCTTGGCACGAAGCACCATAGCGCCTTCTGCTATTTCACCTGTATTCATTTTCTTGAACAGGGAGAGGCTTTCCTCTATCGGACGGTTACGGTAAGGACTTTCCACACCCGGTTGGGTAGGAGTGCCTTTCTGCTGTGCTATTTGTTCCGAAGTCTGCTCGTCGATATATGCTTTACCTTCTTCAATAAGGCGGATGGCAAAGTCCCATAATTGCTGGAAGTAATCGGATGCGTAGTATTCATTACCCCACTGGTAACCCAGCCATTGGATATCTTCCTTGATAGCTTCTACATATTCCACATCTTCTTTGGTCGGATTCGTATCATCGAAACGCAGATTGCAAATGCCATTGTGGTCGGCTGCAATACCAAAATCAAGGCAAATAGCCTTGGCATGTCCGATGTGGAGGTATCCGTTGGGCTCCGGCGGGAAACGTGTTTGCACTTTACCACCATTTTTACCCTCTTTCAAGTCTTTCTCAACAATTTGTTCAATGAAGTTGAGGCTCTTTTTTTCGCCTGCTTCTTCGCTCTTAATATCTGCCATAATTGGTATGTATATATTCTAAAAATCGAGCTACAAAAGTAAGACATTTTTTTCGTATATCCTTATTTCACGGGAATATATCCACTCTTTTTAATGATTTCCTGACCTGCAGGTGAAAGGATGAAATCAATGAGAGGACTTGCTTGTTCAGAGTTTTCTGTGTTATAATAATAGTATAGAGGCCGCACAATGGGGTAACTCTTATCTGTAGCACTCTCCATAGTGGGTGGGGCAAAGTGTGTCCCGTCGTAAGAAATGGACAGTGATTTGACACGAGGGGAAAGATAAGCCAATCCTACGTATCCTATTGCTCCCTTCGTCTGGCTGACAGATTGTATAATGGCACCGGTGGCAGGCATAGAGAGGCTGCTACTCATATAATTTTTATTTTTGAGAACACTTTCTTTGAAGAATTCATAAGTACCCGAAGATGTTTCGCGAGAGTACACCACGATTTTACGGTCATCTCCACCCACTTGCTTCCAATTCGTAATCTTACCTCGGAAGATATCTTCCAGTTGTTGGCGCGTCAGTTGCTTTACGGGATTGGAGGGGTGAACCACAACGGCAAGGGCATCGTAAGCTACGATCACTTCTTCCACTTCTTTTCCGGCTGTCTTTACTTTCATCTTCTCACTGAATTTAATGGGGCGGGATGCCATGGCAATATCTGTCGTTCCGTCCAATAGAGCGGAAATACCCACTCCGGTGCCACCACCGGTTACGGTAACACGGGCGTCGGGATTGAGGGCCATAAATCTTTCGGCAGTCTGTTGTGCTACAGGTAGTACGGTGTCACTGCCTTTGATGCGTTGCGCCTGTAGGCTGCTTACAGCTAATGTCAGGAGTAGGATGATACTTATTGTTTTCATTTTATTCAAAATTGTTTTTGATTCTATTTATAATGAATTTTATTATACTTGAAATGGGGTGATAATAGAACCCAAATATTATTCTATTTGTTTATTGATTGCAAATAAAACAATTGCGCATTACAATCTAATTACAAAACTTGTGTTTTTGGAGGTTGTAACGCTTTTGTAATAGGTTTGAAACATTTCTTTCAAACCTTAGTCACACTCTCTTAACATCGACGTGGTTTCTTTGCATACGAAATTCAATAGGCATTTATGAAGAAGCTTTTTGAGAAAATAATAGAAGGAGTGTTAGCTTGTAGCGGTTTTGTAACAAGCATCACCATTGTGCTCATCATCCTGTTTCTCTTTTCCGAGGCGTTGGGACTGTTCAACAGCCGAGTCATTGAAGAAGGATATGTATTGGCACTGAATAAAGATAATAAGGTAAGTGAGCTAACCCCAGCCCAGATAAAAGATATTTTCGATGAGGAGATAACAAACTGGAATGAAGTCGGGGGGCAGGATATGCCCATCCGGCTTTTCCGTTTGGAAGATATCACTCAGTATTATACCGAGGAAGAACTGGGGGCAGCTTATGAACATGCCGGAGTAAAGATTACCGAACTGGTGGAACGTACGCCAGGCATTATTGCTTTTGTACCGCAACAGTTTATTGTTCGTCCGGATTCCGTCCACTTATTGCAGGATAACACCATTTCGGTGAAAGATGTCTTTGCGGGGGCGGAATGGTTTCCGACGGCTACACCTGCCGCACAATTCGGTTTTCTACCCTTAATAACCGGTACACTGTGGGTGAGTTTATTTGCCATCCTGATAGCATTGCCTTTTGGGCTTTCAGTTGCTATCTATATGTCCGAAGTGGCAAATTCCAGGATACGTAATCTGCTGAAACCGATCATTGAGTTGCTGAGTGGCATTCCATCAGTGGTCTATGGTTTCTTCGGACTGATTGTGATTGTACCATTCATCCAGAAAGTATTCAATCTGCCTGTGGGTGAAAGTGGACTGGCGGGAAGCATCGTATTGGCTATAATGGCATTGCCTACGATTATAACGGTGACGGAAGATGCCATGCGCAACTGTCCCCGTGCCATGCGGGAAGCCAGCCTTGCATTGGGAGCTTCACAATGGCAGACCATATATAAGGTGGTGATACCTTATTCCGTATCAGGTATCACTTCCGGCGTGGTATTGGGAATCGGGCGTGCTATCGGTGAAACAATGGCGGTACTGATGGTGACAGGTAATGCGGCAGTCATACCGCATACCATTCTGGAGCCGTTGCGTACCATACCTGCAACGATTGCAGCGGAACTGGGAGAAGCACCTGCCGGGGGAGCACATTATGAAGCCTTATTTCTTTTGGGTGTAGTGCTGTTCTTTATTAGTTTGCTGATAAACTTCACGGTAGAAGCTGTGTCAGCCCGGAAAAGATAATGTCTTATAGAGAAAAGAAAAATAAGTATGATAGATAGGAAACATCTTTCGCAACGTATTGCATTCGGAATATTCCGTTTGCTGAGCCTGACAGTGGTGGGGATACTCTTTGCCATTCTCGGCTTCATTATATATAAAGGTGTGGGAGTTATCAGCTGGGAGTTCCTGACTACTGTCCCCACGGACGGTATGACGGCAGGAGGTATTTTCCCCGCCATTGTCGGAACATTCTATCTGATGATAGGCAGTGCCCTGTTTGCCTTCCCGGTAGGAGTGATGAGTGGAATCTACATGAATGAGTATGCGCCGAAAGGCTGGGTAGTCCGGTTCATCCGTATGATGACAAATAACCTGAGTGGCATACCTTCCATTGTTTTTGGTCTTTTCGGTATGGCTTTATTTGTTAACTATATGGGATTTGGCGATAGCATCCTGGCCGGTTCACTTACGTTGGGATTGTTGTGTGTGCCTTTGGTTATCCGTACCACAGAGGAAGCGTTGAAAGCCATTCCCGATACTTTGCGTGAGGGAAGCCGTGCGTTAGGGGCCACTAAGTTGCAGACTATCTGGCACGTTGTTCTGCCTATGGCGATGCCTAATGTGATTACGGGGTTGATTCTGGCTTTGGGACGTGTTTCCGGTGAGACTGCACCTATCCTGTTTACTTGTGCTGCTTATTTCCTACCGCAACTCCCCACAAGTATACTCGACCAGTGTATGGCATTGCCCTATCATCTGTATGTTATTTCTACCAGTGGCACAGATATGGATGCCCAGCTTCCACTGGCTTATGGCACAGCTCTAGTCTTAATCGTAATCATCCTTTTGGTAAATCTTCTGGCAAATGCTTTGCGAAAATATTTCGAGAAAAAAGTAAAGATGAACTAACAGGAATAAAACAGAAAATAAAATGATTGGTAAAATAGAAACAAATAATGTAAACTTCTGGTATGGAGATTTCCATACTTTGAAAGGTATCAGCATGTCGATAGAAGAACGTTCGGTAGTAGCATTTATCGGACCTTCGGGATGTGGCAAATCTACTTTCCTCCGGTTGTTCAATCGCATGAACGATCTTATTCCCAATACCCGCCTGACAGGTGAGATTCATATCGATGGAGAGAATATCTATGGAAAAGATATTCAGGTAGATGAACTTCGCAAGAAGGTAGGTATGGTATTTCAGCGTCCTAATCCTTTTCCGAAAAGCATCTTTGAGAATGTGGCCTATGGACTTCGAGTGAATGGCGTGACAGACAGTAGCTTCATCCGCCAGCGTGTAGAAGAATCCTTGAAAGGGGCAGCTTTGTGGGATGAAGTAAAGGATAAACTGAAAGTTTCTGCCTATGCACTTTCCGGCGGACAGCAGCAGCGTCTTTGCATAGCTCGTGCCATGGCTGTATCTCCCTCCGTGTTACTGATGGACGAACCGGCTTCTGCACTCGATCCCATTTCTACGGCTAAGGTAGAAGAACTTATTCACGAACTGAAAGAGCAGTATACGATTGTTATCGTTACACACAATATGCAGCAGGCTGCTCGCGTTAGTGATAAAACAGCGTTCTTTTATCTGGGGCAAATGGTGGAGTTTGACGATACCAAGAAAATATTTACGAACCCTGATAAGGTGGAGACTCAGAATTACATTACGGGACGCTTCGGGTAAGCGTTTGTTTCCTGTGGAGAAACAAAAAGGAACCTCGGGCTTCCTTTAATTTATGATACAAGTAATCTTAAAATAGAAATTTATGGTAAAGTTTATCGAATCGGAACTCGTCTTGCTGAAAAAAGAAATAGACGAAATGTGGACCTTAGTATATAACCAGCTCGACAGGGCAGGGGAGGCTGTGCTGACCTTTGACCGTGAACTGGCGCAACAGGTACTGGTACGTGAACGTCGTGTGAATGCCCTAGAATTGAAGATAGACAGCGATATTGAAGATATCATTGCTTTGTATAATCCTGTAGCCATCGACCTGCGCTTTGTGCTTGCCATGCTGAAGATCAATACGAATCTGGAGCGTCTTGGTGACTTTGCCGAGGGTATTGCCCGCTTCGTTCTGAATTGCAAGGAACCGGTTCTTGATCCGGAACTTCTGAAACGATTGCGCTTGGAAGAAATGCAGAGGCAGGTACTTGCTATGCTGGAGCTTGCCAAGAAAGCTCTTCAGGAAGAAAATCAGGATTTGGCGACTTCGGTATTTGCTAAAGATAATTTATTGGATGAAATCAATGCAGAAGCTACTACTGTTTTAGCAGACTACATTGCCCAGCATCCCGAGGCTGTACTGCCCTGTTTGAACCTGGTAAGTGTGTTCCGTAAGTTGGAGCGTTCCGGCGACCACATCACTAACATTGCAGAAGAAATAGTCTTCTTTATCGATGCAAAAGTGTTAAAACATAGCGGAAAAACAGACGAACATTACCCTTTAACTAAGAAATAAGCTCTTTTTTAGATAAAATTTAGTGTTTGTTAGAAAAATGATATATATTTGTCCACTGAAAACGATTGCGGGTGTAGAAAGGCTACATAAGTGGTAATAAAACCAAAGAAATTTCAAAAAGATGTTATAAGACATGTTTTTAAATTTGGTAAGTATCTCGAAAAGCCGCTATATTTGCAGCGTTATCCTGAAAACAATCTTTTTACCTTAAAAAAAAACTAATACCTATTGAAAACTGAAAAATGGGGCTTTGTGAAAAGCTCCATTTTTTTTGTACCTATGTCACATTTATTTCGTATCTTTAGAGAAGATAAACTGCATCTCGGCAGAACTTTTTCATGCAAGCATGAAAGTTCTGCGCTCAATTTGCATTATCTTTGTACCACCAGAATGAGGAATTGTAAATCACTAAATTATAAATAGACTTATGTTTTCCGGAATAGTAGAAGAATGCGCCACCCTCGTGGCATTGGTAAAAGAACAAGAGAACGTACACTTCACGTTCAAGTGCTCATTTGTAAATGAATTGAAGATAGACCAAAGTGTGTCTCACAATGGTGTGTGCCTTACGGTAGTCAGCATGACGGAGGATTCCTATACGGTTACTGCCATGAAGGAAACATTGGAACGTTCCAATCTTGGCTTTCTGAAAGTCGGGGATGTAGTGAACGTAGAACGCAGCATGATGATGAACGGCCGTCTGGACGGGCATATTGTGCAGGGACATGTGGACCAGACTGCCACTTGCATAAATGTGGAAGATGCCGAAGGAAGTTATTACTTTACTTTCCGGTATACTTTCGATAAGGAAATGGCCAAGCGTGGATATATCACGGTAGACAAAGGTTCGGTAACCGTGAACGGGGTAAGCCTGACAGTGTGCAACCCGACAGACGATACTTTCCAGGTAGCTATTATTCCTTACACTTTCGAGCATACGAACTTCCACGATATCAAAGCAGGTAGTGTAGTGAATCTTGAATTTGATATTATCGGCAAGTATATCAGCCGGATGATACAGTTTAACTAATAGATATGGAAGATTTTCTGAAGTTAGTTGCTTCTCGGCAGAGCGACCGTGCTTATGATATGAGCCGTCCTGTTGAGCCTGAGAAGCTGGAACGGATATTGGAAGCTGCCCGTCTGGCACCTTCGGCTTGTAATGCGCAGCCGTGGAAGTTTGTTGTAATTAATGATCCGGAGTTGTCCGTCAAAGTAGGTAAGGCCACTGCCGGACTGGGAATGAATAAGTTTGCTAAAGATGCTCCTGTACACATTTTGGTGGTGGAGGAATCAATGAACGTAACTTCATTTCTGGGTGCAAAGATTAAAGACAAGTATTTCCCTTTAATAGATATTGGCATTGCCACTGCTCATATCACATTGGCTGCCGAGAGTGAAGGGTTGGGCTCTTGTATTCTCGGTTGGTTTGATGAGAAAGAAATCAAGAAGCTGACCGGTATTCCGTCTTCCAAACGCTTGCTGTTGGTTATCACCATTGGCTATTCCG
>OJNJ01002165.1_pt1 | contig 10481 bp, 9 predicted proteins | sample 1597491 | NCBI WGS metagenome assembly OJNJ01 (sample SAMEA2452132, study PRJEB22498) | human gut metagenome | biome: human feces; feature: human gut; material: feces | place: Australia | collected 2012 | reverse complement strand
GTAAGCTCTGTATTATGTGCGGAATCTGTGTCCGGTGTGCCTTTTGTGTCTATGTGACTGTTTTGTACAAGTATGGCGCTTTGACTTCCAAGAAAAAATGCGGCGATCACCAGACAGACAGCCATGATAAGTTCTATCTTTTTTTTCATAAAAACCCCGGAGTATCGTTTTTATAAAATATTCACGATATCCGGGGTTTATGTCATAATAAAATGATTGAATATTTGAATGATTGTATTTAATTGATGTATTTAATGATAGTGTCCCAGATAGAAGGCAGCTCTAAACCAAGTTTCCAGAAGGAGCCGCCGGCAAGCTGGTTTTCCTGAAGGACTTTTAATTTCTCTTCCAGGGAAGCAGCATCCTCCACCCATATTTTGTAAGTGATACCATTGTTTTCGTATTGTACATAATATTGACCGTCAATGTCTGACCATACCGGTTCGGCAGCATTTGTACTGATCAGTTTTTGAATCTCTGACATGCTTGTTGCATAGGAATCCAGTGTAAAAAGCTGATAGCTGTCGGCTGAGTCACTGGTGCCAGCAGCTTCATCGGCAGCCTGGGCATCGGCAGCAGCATTGTCTGTTTCATCAGTGTCGTTATTATTGTTATCGGATGTCTGTGTTGTGCTGTCAGCACCTGTGGTGTCATCAACAGGTGTCTCGGACCATACACGGGCATAAAACGGCATGCCTAAGATCAGCTGATCTGCCGGAACTTCTTTTAAGGTATTGGCAACGCCTTCTTTTACAAAGCCGATCGAAGCTACAGATCCTGCTTCCTCAGAACCGGCATAATGTTCATCGTATGCCATGACAACAACATAGTCTGCAAAAGTTGCCTGTTCTGCGCGATTATAGAATGCAGTAAAACTACTGGGAACATAATCGTCTACGGAAAGAACAATGCCATTGTTTGCACATTTTAATGACAACTCCCGTATGAACTGAATATAAGAGTCACCGACTTCAGAACTTAATGCTTCAAAGTCAACATTGATACCGTCAAAATTATATTGAATAGCTGCGGAGATCAGGTTATTGATCAGGTTCTCACGTTTGGATGTATAAGTTAAAACGGATGTGGTGTCGACATCTTTGTTTTCCAGATTGCTTACAAGTGCCCAGACTTCAATACCTTTCTGGTGGCAGTAATTTACATAGTCGGAGCTTGCAAGTGAGGTAATGTTTCCGTTATTGTCATTCAGGTAAAACCATGTAGGGGAGATAACATTGATCCCCTTGGTGTTCTGAAGCACGGATGCAATGGTTGTATTGGCATCTGCGTTTGTGATCTGATGCCATGCCATATTGATCTTAAAATCTTTTTTTATATGTGTAAATTCTTCCGCAACATAATCGCTGGTCAGCGTTTTTGTGGATGTTGCGCCAAGTGCTTTTGATTTGATATATCCGATGATTCCTTCTGCAGTGGATACTTTTGTCCAGGTATCTCCTGTTTCTAAAACAGTAACTTCCGTGTTTTTGCCAATATCTGCGAGGATCGGACTCTTGATGCCGCCTTTTTGACGGAGCTGTGTTTTTTGCTTCGCCGGCGCAGTGGTGTAGTCACCCCAGGCAGTCGTAAGAATTACACGGTTTGGTGAGTCAAGTACTTCATAGGAGAAATCGGAGTACAGTTTTAAAAAGTCGATTGCGATATATGCAGTCTGGGCATCCGCCTTGACAATTGGGTGATCTAAGGAATGAGAATCCTTTGTCACATAATAGCTGGTACTGTCTGCATCCGCAGAAATCAAATCTGTTGCAGTTGTGTAAAGAAGTTTATTTTCATTGTGATCCCAGTAAAAACGGTCATTCAGATAAGAACATACAGTTTCATAATCAAGATAGACAGTTCCGTTAAGGAGTTTTCCTTTTGCGTCGAGAATCTGGTTATCTAAGATCAGGGCTACGTCCTGTTCGCCGGACAGATTATAATAATCAGATAAATTCATATGTTCTTTGGAAGGTGTATATTTTTCTATGATGCTTCCGAGAAGCATAAAACAGATAATGACGACGATCAGAGCGCCGGCAGCCAAAATAGGGACAAATTTTTTCTTCATGTTAAGAACCCTCTTCTTCTTAAGAATTATCGTTTGTGTTCCTATTGTAGCATAATGATATGTAAATTCAAAGTTATTTACTCTTATTTTACGGCAGAGCTTATGTTCGGTAAAACTCTGCCGTTTCTTTTTGTCGGATTTGTATATCGTCTTAGATATTTTTTCTTATTCTGACCGGGTGGGCATTGAGGTACTCCATCCCTGTCAACTGTTATGATACCGGATCTGTCTGCAAAATGTACAGACCGTTATCAAAGGTTCGTTTTTTTGATCTTATCAAAATGTAATTCTGTTAACACCCCCTCGTTGAATATATAATCTCTCATGTAAGAATTTTCTTCTGTGACGGAAAGCTCTTCTGTGACCTCTTTTGAATTGCTTGGCACACCTTCGAACCAGATGGTTGTCCCCATATGTTCTAAGGAAGAGAGCTCTAAATAAAGCTTTTTCATATGTTTAGAATCCAATGTAGTTATCCCCCGTTATTACTTACTGTATGACAAAGCGGATCAAAGTCCTTTGTTCCCAAAAGGAAATTCGCTGGTTACAATTATGTGATATATTAAAAAAATGTTTTGTGCAGAAACTTTTCAGCAGATAAATTCCTGCAGAATGGAAAAGTGTTCTTTCTTTATATAAAATGGATCCGGAATGGATGGAACACTGCTTATGGAAATCTGATAAAGACGGGAAAAATCACGAATCTGTTTTGGACTTTCCGTTCGTGTTAGACAGTAAAAACCTTCCCCAAGGTTTGTATAGTGACTGATCGATTCTAATAATTCCCGATATTGCCTGATATTCCATGGTGCGAGACTTCCGATGACAAGTTTTCTGTCACAGCGCAGAAATTCATTGATACAGCACTCATTAAAACTTCCAAAATCAAGGAGCAGGATATGGTATCCCTGATTATATAGCTCCGGCAGTTCGTCCGGTGTTATGTCCGGATAGTAATCTACTCCATGAATGTCAAAAACAGTCCGGTCACCCATAAACCCGCATCTGCATGGGAGCGTGGTTTCAGAGGGAATCGTTGAAAGGTTTTTTCTCTTATGCAGCTCTAACAGTGCAGTTTTTTTATGCAGCTTGGAATGGCACAGGTTTGAAAGTGTAATTGCAAGGTGTGTTACACCGGCACCGGCTGTGCAGCCTAAAATACCTATGGTAAGTCTCTTATTTAAGTCAGTTTTTCCGATGTTCCGGATGATGTATCAGCTCCTTTCGTTGTAGAATTTGCATAATAAGACGTTCCTTCTCTGGAGTCACATAAAAAGGGTTGGTGTCTTCAGGAAAACAATAGACCGGATTTTTCAGATATCTGGCATATTTTTTTGCAGCATTTTTATTGCCATGGTTGCAGATATATATGTAAGATCCAGTATTTTCAAGCCGGCTGATAAAAGACAGTGTATCTGCAAAATCCCATGGACTGCCGCTTAACAGGATAAATGTCAGGTCGAAATGACCAAAGTCAGAATATTCGCTGGTGTGAGTGCCAAAATCCCTTACCCGGATGACAGATGGTAAAACAGGATCTTCAATTCCGGGACCATAACAGGGAGTGGCGGTAAAATTTTTTGACTGAAAGATTCCCTCGTGTTCTGTGAGCGAAATCCCTGTCTGGGTCATGGATATAAGGTTGTCAGAATGATCCATTGGTATATAACAGCAGGGAATATGTCTGTGATTCAGTGTGTTTACCAGGGATACTGAAAAAAATGTTGCACCGGCACCGGAACGGCTGCCGATCACGGCTATGTTTTTTATGAGATGTGCAAATGAGTGACACGCAGAATATCTCTTTTTGGATGACTGTCGGAAGATAAGACCTTTTTTGACCGGATTTTTTCCCCCGGCAAATTCTGACAGTGCAAGCATAAGATCTGTGGCTGTCTGGTATCTGGAATCCGGATTCCGGTCGGCCGCTTTTTCTATAATATGCGTGAGTGTTTCAGAACAGTCAGGTGTGCATGCTCTGGCGAGTGCTTCTAACACTTTCCCAAGAGAATAGATATCGGAAGCTGTAGTTACGGTATCTCCGTTAAGAGCTTCCGGCGCTGCATATCCTTCTGTTCCGTATAACTGGAAATTTTTACCGAAAACGGTAATAAATGAAGCAATTCCAAAGTCGATTATTTTTACCTGATTTCCACATAATATAATATGCTCCGGTTTTAAATCCTGATACAGGATAGGGTATGGAGATAAATGATGCAGATAATCAAGAACGGCGCAAATCTGCATGCCGTAATTTATGAATTGTTCCTCTGGAATTATTTCCTGATGGAGAATAAGATCCTCCAGTGAATCACCCTGAATAAATTCTTCTATCATATAAAAAAAATGATCGTCTTCGTCGATATCATATATGAGGGGGATGCCAGGATGATTAAGATTCTTCAGAAGGCCGGCTTCCTTTAAAAGCTGTTCTTCTGAAAAGTTGGAAGTGTTTCGTGCCGTGTCTTTGGGGATACACTTAATAGCACGATAAACTTTCAGTTTGAGATGTTCGGCAAGATAGACAGTGCCGCTGCTGCCGGCACCAAGAGTCGAAATAATACGGTATTTGCCAAACAATAATTTGGTATCTATGCGATATCCGCTCCTTTCTGGGCGTGTCATATTCGCATCTCATGCATAGTTTATATCATGAATTATTTTACATTGCAACTTCTTTTGTAATGTTTGTGTAATATATACAAAGATTAATGCTTATAATACAGCATATGTTACAGAAAAAAAGCAGTTATGGTTTTAGAAAGTTTTAATAATGGTATACTTTACATCGATATTGCATTTGTTTATAATAGATGTACAGTTTACAAGGTTTTCCGGATAAAAGGAAGTGATTGTATGAAAATTGAAAAAGTAAATGATAATCAGATTCGCTGCACACTGACGAGAGAAGATTTAGCAGAACGTCAGATCAAGTTAAGTGAGTTGGCATATGGCACGGAAAAAGCGAAGATGCTGTTCCGTGACATGATGCAGCAGGCAGCATACGAGTTTGGGTTTGAGGCAGATGATATTCCGCTGATGATAGAGGCGATTCCGCTTTCGGCAGATACCATTATATTAGTCATTACAAAAGTAGAGTATCCGGAGGAGCTTGATACGAGATTTTCCAAGTTTTCTGATCCGGATCCTGAGGATTTATATGACGATGCTATTGTTGGTGGAAATGCTCCGATTTCCGAGGGGGCAGATGATATACTTGGATTATTCAAAAAACAACAGGAATTGAGAAATGCAGCAAAAACGCAGCAGAATAGCAATTTCGTACCGTCAGATGGCGGTCAGAAAGAAAAAGAAGATCCGGTCAAGGTCCTTGTAGACATTACGAAATTGTTTATGTTCCAGAATCTCACTGAACTGTCAAAACTCGCGGCTGTGTTAGGCGGTTTTTACAAAGGTAAAAATGACCTGTATGAGGATGTTGCAACACACAGATATTATCTTCTGGTAAGTAAGAGCAGCCAGTCACCGGAGGAGTTTAATAAGGTGTGCAATATTTTATCTGAGTATGGAGCCCAGCAGGCATATTCACCTGCGACGGAGGCTTTTTTTGGCGAACATTACAGACTGGTGATAAAAGGAAAAGCGCTGCAGATGCTTGCCGCATTATAACTGACGGACGATGATTTTATGAACGATAGATCAGTTTGATATCAGAAAAGGATCGTGAAGATGAGCAAAATCATTTTCACGATCCTTTTCTGATGTAATCATTTTTACCTGTAAGATGGTATTCCAAACTTACTATGCAAGGTCTTTTGCAAGAAAATCATTGATCTCTTTTACAAGAGCATCCGGCTCAATTCCATGAACCATAGCGGCCTCTTCGATGGTCTCCATCTGTGCGGATGGGCATCCTACACATCCCATACCGGATGCCATAAGAATACCAGCCATATTAGGATCTAACTGAAGAAGCTGACCAATCAGCATATCTTTTGTCACCTGTGCCATGATCTGTTTCCTCCTTTTTTATATCGAGCCACTGTTCATGCCTGACCAGCAACTGCTTCTCTCGTAAAAAATTCCCTGCCATTACATCAAAACCGGCAGTAACTCTCCACGTTCCACTATTATAATACCAAATACACATTTGCGCAACCGTCACAATTCTAAAATTTTGTTTATAATTTTGTACTTGATATCCTTTGACATATATATTAGAATAGACTCATATCCCAGAAGGGGTTTCTGTTCACTCTGTGACCAGTAATCATAAGGGAACTAAAGAGATTAAAGGAGGATATAACAATGGCATATGTAATTTCTGACGAGTGCGTAAGCTGTGGAACATGCGAGAGCGAGTGCCCAGCAGGTGCTATTTCTCAGGGAGATGATCATTACGTAATCGATGCAGATTCTTGCATGGACTGCGGAACTTGTGCTGATGCCTGTCCTACAGGCGCTATCAGCGAGGGTTGATTTTTCCCACATAAGTGATGATAGCATGAAGGGGAGCTTCCTATGGAGCTCCCCTTTTTCAAACACATTCTACACTCCGTTTTTCTTTTTTCCTTTCTTCTCCGAAGCTGCCGCTGCTTCTCTTCTTGCCATCTGCTGTCTCCTGATGGCTGCATCCAGAGTGCGCCACCTGTCTTCTCCTTCTTTTTTGGCATGAAGCTCCTGAGTAATCAGACGTTCTAATATCTCCTGAAACTCCAGAATCTTTTTATCTGGCTCCGCTTTAAAATTCTGAACATTCTCCAGCAGTTCTTCCCGAAGTGTATCTCTTGTTTCATTCTCTTCTTTTTCTATACTCTCATATTCCAGTAAATGTATTTTATCCTTTTCTTCCGGCACGATTACTTCCATTCCTTCTTTTTTTGTAAGCTTTGGAAGAAGATCATGTATCGCCCGAAGCTGCAAGCCTCTGTTCTTTAGTTCTTTAATGTTCAAAAACAGTTGAATATCATCCTGGGTGTAGCAGCGATGCCCCAGCTCATTTCTGCGAATAGGAAGGGAAAGTTCATCCTCCCAGTAACGAAGGACATAAGATTTCACCCCTGTCAGCTTCACAGTCTCAGCCACGGTATAGCATTTTTCCATACTACCCCTCCTCATGAAATTGTTGCTGTCCACAAAACAAATCGGTCTGGCTGCCAGACAGCATCCGTATGGACAATAGCATAATTCACTGTTTTTATTATAACAAAAGGTCTTTCAAATGCAAGAAAAAAAGGTCGACATAACATGCCGGCCTTTTCGAAGAAATACCATAATCAATCAGCATTTCCTTATTTTTTCATATTTACAAACTGTGTATACTGAGGCAGCCATACCAGCTCAACGGTACCAATAGGGCCGTTTCTCTGTTTCGCTATAATAATCTCAGCAATTCCCTTTTTCTCCGTATCCTTATGATAATAATCATCACGGTAGATAAACATTACCATATCAGCATCCTGCTCAATAGCTCCCGACTCTCGCAGGTCAGAAAGCATAGGTCTGTGATCCGGGCGCTGCTCTACAGCTCGACTGAGCTGTGAAAGTGCAATGACCGGAACGCTGATCTCACGGGCAAGTGCTTTCAGGGAACGTGAAATATCGGAAATTTCCTGCTGTCTGGAATCAGAATGTCCGCTTCCACTCATCAGCTGAAGATAATCGATCATAATAATTCCAAGATTGTGCTCTAATTTGTATTTTCGGCACTTGGAACGCAGCTCGGAAATGGAAATACCGGGGGTATCATCAATAATAAGATTAGAGCGTCCGATAATATCTGCACCCTCCACCAGCTTGGTCCAATCCTCGTCTTTCAGATTACCAGTTCTCATATTCTGGGAATCCACATGAGATTCCATGGCAAGGAGACGGTTTACAAGCTGCTCCTTGGACATCTCCAGACTGAATATCGCTACCGTAACATCCTTACGAAATGCCATATACTGGGCAATATTAAGAACGAAAGCAGTTTTTCCCATAGACGGACGGGCTGCGATCAGCACCAGGTCTGAAGCATGCATTCCGGAGGTCTTGTAATCCAGATCCACGAAACCGGTAGGAATACCAGTTACCGTTCCCTTCATCTTGGAAGCTTTCTCAATATTGTTCACCGCATTCAAAACCACCTGCTGGATAGGCACAAACTCATCACTGGAGCGTCTCTGAAGAACATTAAACAATTTCTTCTCCGCTTCCTCCAGGATCATTTGTGTGCCTTCTTTCTCCATATAGCAGGCATTTTCCACTTCCTCATTCACTTTGATCAGTCTTCGAAGGACAGCCTTTTCGCTGACAATATTGGCATAATACTTTACGTTGGCAGAAGTGGGAACTGCAGAAATCAGATCTCTTACATATTCCATACTGCTGATATCTGGTGGAAGTTCCTTCTCTTTCAGACGGTTCTGAAGAGTGATCAGATCCACCGGCTTTCCTTCATTACATAACTCCACCATGGCATCAAAAATAATACCATACTGGCTCTGGTAAAAGTCATCACTTGTAAGAATCTCTGATGCTACCAGAATGGCATCACGGTCCAGGATCATGGAACCAATAACGGACTGTTCCGCTTCAATGCTGTGAGGAAGTATCCTCTTGATCAATGCTTCTTCCATTTCGTAAAAAACATCCTCTCCTGCAGCTTTATGCATTACTGTTTACACTTCTTCACAGTAGCCCTTATGCCTCTTCCTTCACCCATACTTTCAGGCTTCCGGTTACCTTAGGATGAAGCTTAACCGGTACATTTGTTACACCAAGATTGCGGATCGGGTTTGGAAGTACCAGTTTCTTTTTCTCTATATCGAGATTCAGCTGTTTCTTGGCAGCTTCTGAAATTTCTTTTGTGGAAACAGAGCCAAATGTTCTTCCGCCCTCTCCCACTTTAAGAGTAAGAATAACCTCTTTATCTTCAAGATTCTTGGCAAAAGCTCTGGCAGCTTCTAAATTCTCCTGGGCAACTTTCTCTTCATTTGCCTTCTGAAGCTTCAGATCATTTAAGTTCTTTGGAGTTGCCTCAAGTCCAAGCTTCTTCGGCAGGATCATGTTTCTTGCATATCCGTCACTGACGTTTACAATCTCTCCCTTTTTTCCAAGGGCTTTTACATCTTCCAGTAAAATTACTTTCATTCTTTGAATTCTCCTTCCTGGTATAACTGATCTATAATATCTTTGATCATTTTCTCTGTCTCATCTTCTGTAGCCTTCACCTGGGCTCCGGCAATGTTCAGATGACCTCCGCCGCCCATTCTCTCCATCATAACCTGCACATTGACCTCATCAATGGCACGGGCACTTACATACACCTCATTATTATATGGAGTAAGAACAAAAGAAGCCTTCACACCTGCAATATTCAGAAGCTCATTTGCGGCCTGGGCTCCTACTACTGTAGGACTTTCCAACCCCTCGCTGGGGCATCTTCCTATTGCAAAACAATTTCTGTAAATCTGGGCAGTGCGGACAACTTCTGCTCTTGCCTTATATGCATCAATGTTATCCCGAAGCATTTTGCGGACTCTTGTAATATCTGCGCCATTTCTCCGAAGATAAGCAGCTGCTTCGAAAGTACGCACGCCGGAGCGTGTAGTAAAATTATTGGTATCAATTACCATACCTGCATACAGACAATCCGCCTCCAGGCTGCGAAGACGCAGATCCTCGTCAAAATACTGAAGGATCTCGGCAACCATCTCACATGTGGAGGATGCATATGGCTCCACATAGGAAAGTACTGCGTTCTGTATCACTTCACTGCCTCTTCTGTGATGATCCAGCACCACGATCGTCCTGGTCAGATAAAGAAGATCCTGACACTCTGTATAACTTGTTTTGTTTGTGTCCACCACAACCACAACTGTATTATTATCCACAAGATCCTTTGCCTGGGCACAATCTACAAACATGGAAGGCTCATAATCCGGATTATTGATATACCCCGCCATCAACGGACGGATGGATGTGGTCGGATCATTTACTACAATATGGACCGGCTTGCCAAGGGTCTTTCCTGCGCGATAAATACCGATTGCAGCCCCAAGGGCATCTACGTCTGTGATCTTATGTCCCATAACCACAACACGATCCTTGGTGCTCATAAACTCTTTCAGCGCCTGTGCCTTCACTCGGGCCTTTACGCGGGTATTTTTCTCCACCTGCTGGGATTTTCCGCCAAAATAGGCGATGGAATCTCCATTCTTAATTACTACCTGGTCACCGCCGCGTCCAAGAGCCATCTCAATGGCAATACGGCAATATTCATAATTCTGCAGATAGTTTGCGCCGTTCAGACCAATACCGATACTTAGGGTGACTGCCATTTCATTACCAATATTGACCGTCTTAACTTCATCCAGAATATGAAAACGCTGTTCTTTCAATGCTTCCAGGGAACTCTGACGCATGATCAGGAAGTATTTATCCCGCTCCAGCTTGCGTACAAGTC
>OJNJ01002154.1_pt1 | contig 10516 bp, 8 predicted proteins | sample 1597491 | NCBI WGS metagenome assembly OJNJ01 (sample SAMEA2452132, study PRJEB22498) | human gut metagenome | biome: human feces; feature: human gut; material: feces | place: Australia | collected 2012 | reverse complement strand
ATAGTGAAGATATTTCAAAATCTACTGCCATTATATAATCCTCCTTATTTCTTTTTCACAAGCTTACCTCCATTTCTCATTTCCTACATTTCATATTAGTCTAGTAGGTTTTATATGATAGTAAAACAGAATGAGGGTTTTGTCAAGAAATATTTTCATGAAAAGGGAGATTTTTCTGAAATAGAAGATTTTTATGAAATGGGAGATTTTTCAAGAGCTTTATAATCAGCGTAAGTTCTTTTCGTTTTCTTTTTCCTAGATGTTATATTACAATCCCGATAATGTGCGCATTACTAAATCTACATCTTTATTCTCCAGTTCCTGAATAATGTGTAAATAGGTCTTTTGCGTTGTTGTCATGCTGGCATGTCCCAGCCTTCTTGCAACACTGGCAATCGACACGCCCGCAAACAGCAGTAATGATGCATGGGTGTGGCGCAGTCCATGTATGGATATTTCAGAAATTCCGCATGCCCTACAATGCCTTGCAAGCACATCATTTACAGTAGAATTATACACCTTTGTTTCTCCGGCAAAAATAGGCTTATCCTCCGGCAGTCCCTTTACCAGTTCTGAAAATTTCACAACAATCTGCCAGTCAATCTGAATTTTTCGTACAGAGGATTTGTTTTTCGTTGGAAGGAATCCGCCATTTCCTTTGTAATCCCATGTTTTACTAATGGAAAGGGTCTGTCTTGCAAAATCAAAATCTGCCGGTGTAATGGCAAGCGCCTCAGAAAATCGCATCCCCGTCTTTGCGACTAACAAAATAAACCAATCCCAGTTTACTTTTTCTTTAATGTCAAGATGGGCTATCAAAGTATGCAGCTCAAACTGGTTCAGGTATTTGATTTTCTTTGCTCCCGGTGTCTTTCCTTTAATAATTGCCTTTCTGGTCGGATCCCGCTCAATCATTCCCTCATCAACCGCATCCAAAACCGCCCCTTTTAACTGATGATGAAAATCCAGTGTGGTCTGCCTTTCATGTTCTTTTGCATAATCGTTTAAAATCTGCTGGTAGACGGTTCTGGTAAGTTCTGAAACCTTTAACTGCGGCGCGAGTTTTTCAACCCATTTTTGTGTCATCAAATATTTTGACATTGTGGCTTCCCTGATTGCGCCCCTCTTATATACCTCTATCCATTGTTTGTAGTACTCACAAAAAAGCATTGTCTTGTCTATATCATTTAACATAAGCAGCCTCCATTTCTTAAAAGGACTCACGCTGATAGAAACAATACTATACTATTAATGATTAAGAAGCGGTTTAACCTCTTCATCTAATGTCTTTTTAAGTTCCGCCATCAACTTCGCATAATACTTAAATTTAGGCAGTGCCTTTTCCTGCTGCTCTTTATATTGTGTATAATTAACATTTGTCTTAATGACACTTTCATTTGGAATTTCTCCGTTTTTATAATGTGTTGCCGCATACATAACATCTTCCTTTGCCGCATACCATTCCACACAAAAGTCCGTAACAACCTGTTCAATGCACTCCTGTTTCATATTTTCAACCGTATTTAAAATGGATTGTCCCTTATATTTGTTTTCATCCATCTCAATTTCATAAATTAAATCAGACATAATTGCCGCTACTTTCGGATTTTCTTTATGCAGTTCTTCAACATACTGCTTTGCTTCATCGATCTTTTTCTGACGTTCTTCCGGTGTAATTTCAACCGATTCATCTTCCGGTGTTACGATATTCTGAATCAGACTAATGATATATTCATAATCAATTTTGGTATTGCTGTATGCCATAAGTTCATAATTTTCATCGACCGGCTGTGTCCCTGACGGGTCATCTCCACTGTCTGTTTTGTCTTGTTTGAGTTCCTCCAGTACATTCAGATAATGTCCGGCGTAGTCAATATACTCCTCTTCTGTAATTCCATATCCTTTAAGCTTACTTTCCTCATATCGTGTAAATGATTTTAATTGTGCAAATAAACTGTCGAAATTCTGAAATATCCTTACAAAGTCTTTCTTCTCTTTTTTTGACAGCTTTGGGACATCTTCCGGCTTTTCAGCAGCAATACGAAGTGCCGCCAATGCCTTTTTAAATTGGGGTTCAATTTCTTCCCATTCAGACACTAATACTTCTTTACTGCTTCCGGCAGAATATAATTTAACCGCTTCGTCAACGCACTCTTTAAACAGATGCGGTGCCTGAAATGTAACAATCTGTCCATAGGTCTTATGCGTATCATAAATGCGGTTTGTTCTTGAAAATGCCTGTATTAAATCATGCGGTCCCATAGGCTGCCGGTCTATATAAATTGTAGACAGACACGGTGCATCAAAGCCTGTGAGCAGACGGTCTACAACAATTACCAAATCCAACTGTTCTTTCCGGCTCTTAAATTTTGCAGCTTTTCTTGCAAGTCTTTTATTTAGGTTGGCATTATATCCCTGAATCTGTGATAATTCATATTTTGTTCCGAACATTTCGTTGTAATCTTTTAATGATTGCTGCATTTTAAGCTGATTTACCTGTGAACCTTCATCATTTTCCGACACCGAATATGTAATAGCGAATTTCGGAAAATCCGGAAGTATCTGCTTTATCTTTTCATGAATTTCAAGCGGTGTTTCACCCTTTTTTACACGTGTCAGTAAATCATAATACTTTTGTGCCTGCTGGATAGAACTCGTTGTCAGCAATGCTTCATATGTTTGTCCCTTACCATTTTGAAACCCTAATTTATGGTACGATTTATTCAAAATGATATCTAGTACCTTCAACATATGTTTTTCATTATCATAAAGGCGGCTGTCGGTTTCATCTTCCATATTTTTCGGTCCATTATGCTCTACCTGAAATCCTAATACCGCATTGTCATGAATTGCATTTTGTATTGTGTATTTATGCAGGCATTTTCCATATAACTCCTCAGTCGTACGCGGTAAATCTCCCATTTGCGGATAAGGATTTTCTGCAAAACGCGGTGTTCCCGTAAATCCAAACCACAATGAATTGCCAAAAAACCGTTCCAGTTCTCTTTTTGTTCCCGGTGTGACTGCTCTGTGGCACTCATCTGCTACAAATGCAATTTTTAAATTTTTAATTTTGCTGTAATCCGTACTATCCTCATCTAATCTTTTTGTAACAAGCCTGTGCAGTTTTTGAATAGTTGTTACTATAACCTGTCTGTCATCTGATTTTAACTTTTTCTTTAAATCATTGATATTACTTGTTTCATCAACATCAATCAAGTCATTATTGGCATATGCCTGAAATGCCATTGTTGTCTGTGTATCCAAATCTTTTCTGTCAATCAGAAAGATTGCTTTGTCAATCGCCGGAATATCCATTAATAAATTTCTGGTTGCTTTGTAAGAGGTCAATGTCTTTCCTGAACCGGTTGTATGCCATACAAATCCGGACTTTCCTGTTTTTGAAGCTTCTCTTATGGATTCGATTGCATGAATCTGATACGGACGAAGCAGAATTAACTTTTTCGCATCTTCATCTAATACGGTATATCTTGCAATCATTTCATGTGCCTGCGGTATGCGCAAAACACTTTTTGCAAAATCAATGTAATCTGTTACCGGATTGTTGTCTTTGTCCAGCCAGCCGCTTATAAACTTTTCATTTAATTCCGTATCTGCTGAAAAGTATTTTGTATCCACACCATTGCTAATGACAAACATCTGCACTGCGGAAAATATTCCTGTAAATTTGCCCTCGCTGATATATTTTTTTATCTGTCTGAAACCGTCCATGTATGGATGCTGTTTATTCTTTAATTCAATATGTATCATCGGCAGTCCGTTAATCAGCAGTGTTACATCAAAACGCCTGTCCCTTGCCGGTGCATTTCTATTTTCATCTGTATTTAACGCACTATACTGATTAATAACCTCATAAACACTGCTTCCGCCTGCGATATGCTCGTGATTCATCACTACCAGATGCAGGCGCTCTGTATCCCGCTGAACATGCACCTGCACTTTTCCATTTTCACCAACAAGCCACTCCCCGGCTTTATAAAATGATGAAAACTGCAACTGGTTCTTTACCTGTTCAAATTCCGCATCTGAAAGCTTTTCTCCGTTTAACCTATCTTTATTGTTCTGCTCTAATATGTATTTAAAATTTGCCCATAAATCTTCTTCCGTCTTTAAATCTTTCCGGTATGTCCACTGTGAATCCCCATAAATTAACTGTTCTATCAGTTTTGTTTCAATCATTGATTCTAATTCTGCCATTTTTCTTCCCCTTTTATCTGTATTTTGTTTTTTTGTTCTCTATATTTGTTGTTTTTATATTATTTGTGTTATTTTTATAATTTTAATTTTTATACTTACGCTGATGAAGAGTGATGAGGTGGTCGAGGTTGGAAAAATATTCACCCATAATTGTACGTTCGGCATCTTCAACAGGCATCATGATTTCTTGTTCTTTCAGTTCGCTTGCTTTCACCAATGGTTGACCCGTTCCAAACGAAAGACGCTTAATATCAAAGTGTAACAACGCATAATAAAGAAAATCTAATTGTTCCCCCTTAATAAATACGGTATTATCACTAATTTTAACTTTCCCTGAATACCGATAAAGTTTTCCCGCATTAGCACCAACACGAGCTGTCAACAAAAAATCCCCCTGATAATCATATGAATCATCATATCCAATCACCGATGTTGAACCAAGAATCTCATACCGTCCTGACCCTTGTTGTGTAAATTTGCTCTTACCAGTATCAATAGATATAACCTCATCTATCAACTTACGCTTTTCCCAAACGTTAGTGGATTTTTCTCTCGAAACTCAACTTGTATGCTACTATTTTAGTTTTTATAGACAATATGTATATTTTTAAAATTATAAAAATTGCATCGTTTTTTATTGTACATCATATAATTAGCGGTAATTTTATACTTTAAATATCATTTTTGTATTTTTTATATTTTCATACTTACGCTGGTGAAAAGTGATGAGGTGGTCAAGATTAGATAAATATTCCCCAATCTTTGCCTGTTCCTCTTTTTTTGGCATTGCTATTGGAAAGTCTACAAGTATGCTTTGATTAAGATGTTTGATAGTTCCACCCGTTGCTTTTTTAGACACATAGTCCAGCAAAAAAGGTGCTTTTAAATATTGAAAAAGATACTTTTCATCTGTTGTATTTTCATTCTTAATTTCAACATTAAACACACCCGCATTTAATGTCGCAGGCATTGTTAATCCCTGTACATAAGCCACCTTTCCGAGTGTTCCGTCTTTCGTTATCAAGATACTTCCATTGTGAATTTGAATGTTTTTATCTTGGTCATATCGTTTTTTTTCTACATAATGGCAAGTCGAATAATTTATAGCACCACCATCGAAGTCTGTTCCTGTTATAAGCATATAATCACCACTATCTAAAAACTCTGATGTTCTTAAATTCTGCCAACCAATACGAGCGTGCATAGTAGTCAGTTCAGACAACTTACGCTGTTCCCAAGCTTTCGCCTAAAGCTTTTCCCGCACCAGCATTAACGCATAACCCAATAAATTTTGCCCTTTCCACTTTGCTTTATCCAGTCTGTCCGCATCTTTCATAGACACCCCAATGCCCCATATCCTGTCTTTTACAGCACATTCAGCTAATATACTGTCACCTGTACTCAATAACAAATTCTTTAGTTTTTCATTTTGTGAAAATTTTGCCATTAGCCCTTGATATACAACAATCTGCCGAACACCATTCCAATAATTCTCATCATACCTCGAAACTGCTCGTCCCAACCGCTTAATCTCTGCAACGTCTGATGTTTGAAGTATCTTTGAAGCAATTTCCATGTCATGAAATAAAACTGCCTTTTTATACATCATGTACTGTTCCATTGACGTAAAATGAATTTCATCAATATAAAACTCTGACAAATACCAATTACTCAGATAGCCGTTTTCTTCTTCTGGATTGTGAAAACAGATTATTTTCATGAAGCTGCACCAACTTTCTTTACTGCCAAATCCAGTTCCAAGTCATGAAGTCCATAATACGCTTTTTCTAAGAACTTTAATGGCACTTTGGAAATCACTTCTGCGCTCGGTACATTGTAATACCACTGATAATACGCATAAAATTCTCCCAGCCAGTCCGTCTGAAATCCCTGCAACCCCTTTCCCGGTTTTGCATTATACTTATCATTTTTTAAAAAGTATTCCCACAACGTCTGTACGTCCATTGTCATAACATACGCCTGTGAATCATCAATACTCTTGCGTGTTTTACTTCTCATGTATGTTTCTATAAAATCCTCTGTATCCTTATCAGGAAATTTTTGTGCAAAAAAATCAAATAATTTACCCTGTACTTCAACCACATCATTCAAATACACATCTGCATATGCACCCATTTTTGTCACCTCACAATAATGTACTAAATACATCCGTTACCTTATTGGCATCTGAATCTATTAACTCTTTCATTTTCTTTCTGGCTGAAATATCCCGCTGATTATACTTTATATTAAAATCGTTAAATTCCACCGAAATCAACTCATCTTCCAATTCGCGCAAATGTGTATAAGCCAGTTCAGATTTTATACAATACTGAATACCTAACCCACCTAATGAAAGCAGTTCTTCCAATATTTCCACGTCTATTTCATCTCGAACAAACGACTTTGCAATATAAAAATATGACGCATTTGCTCTCCAGCCTTTGATAACATCATATTCTGCTGTTTCAACGCCATATTTTTCTATAAATTTTTGTGCTAACATTCTGTATCGCTTAGAATCTGCCGCCGCACGGTGTTTCATCAGTTCTGCAAGCCAGCATAATATGCTTTCTTTCTGCAAATCAAATATTTTCAATCCGTCTGTATCCAATTCGTATTTATGAACCCAGCCATTAGATTCATCTGGTCTGCATACCGACCACTCTTTTGCCAGTTCAATATCTTCTGTGAGATAAAATCCCTTTCCATAATCATGCCGTGCTTCACCTAAACCGTATTTTGGTGTCACTTCTTTATTCGGACTGCCATGATATAATATAATTTTTTCCATTTTTATCACCTCAGCCCCTATATAAACATATTTTGCAACATAAATTTTTTGATATTTTGCAATTCATCGCACTTACGCTGATGAAGAGTGATGAGGTGGTCGAGGTTGGAAAAATATTCACCCATAATTGTACGTTCGGCATCTTCAACAGGCATCATGATTTCTTGTTCTTTCAGTTCGCTTGCTTTCACCAATGGTTGACCCGTTCCAAACGAAAGACGCTTAATATCAAAGTGTAACAACGCATAATAAAGAAAATCTAATTGTTCCCCCTTAATAAATACGGTATTATCACTAATTTTAACTTTCCCTGAATACCGATAAAGTTTTCCCGCATTAGCACCAACACGAGCTGTCAACAAAAAATCCCCCTGATAATCATATGAATCATCATATCCAATCACCGATGTTGAACCAAGAATCTCATACCGTCCTGACCCTTGTTGTGTAAATTTGCTCTTACCAGTATCAATAGATATAACCTCATCTATCAACTTACGCTTTTCCCAAACGTTAGTGGATTTTTCTCTCGAAACTCAACTTGTATGCTACTATTTTAGTTTTTATAGACAATATGTATATTTTTAAAATTATAAAAATTGCATCGTTTTTTATTGTACATCATATAATTAGCGGTAATTTTATACTTTAAATATCATTTTTGTATTTTTTATATTTTCATACTTACGCTGGTGAAAAGTGATGAGGTGGTCAAGATTAGATAAATATTCCCCAATCTTTGCCTGTTCCTCTTTTTTTGGCATTGCTATTGGAAAGTCTACAAGTATGCTTTGATTAAGATGTTTGATAGTTCCACCCGTTGCTTTTTTAGACACATAGTCCAGCAAAAAAGGTGCTTTTAAATATTGAAAAAGATACTTTTCATCTGTTGTATTTTCATTCTTAATTTCAACATTAAACACACCCGCATTTAATGTCGCAGGCATTGTTAATCCCTGTACATAAGCCACCTTTCCGAGTGTTCCGTCTTTCGTTATCAAGATACTTCCATTGTGAATTTGAATGTTTTTATCTTGGTCATATCGTTTTTTTTCTACATAATGGCAAGTCGAATAATTTATAGCACCACCATCGAAGTCTGTTCCTGTTATAAGCATATAATCACCACTATCTAAAAACTCTGATGTTCTTAAATTCTGCCAACCAATACGAGCGTGCATAGTAGTCAGTTCAGACAACTTACGCTGTTCCCAATCATCAGTGAACCCTTTAAATCGAACTTTTGGTCTTTGCATCTTCATCACCCCTCAATCATCTGAATAAATTCGTTTAACGATGCCATAATATCCGCATCTGATGAAGTAAGTTCTTTTAAGAGGGATACAAACTCTCCTTCTGTCTTTTCTATTTCTTCATCTGTCTGCTTCATTTCTGACAATAATGCCTTTAAATCAATCGCTTCTTCTTCCTCGAAATTATCAACATATCTAGGAATATTCAGGTTAAAATCATTCTTTTCAATATCTTCAAAGCTGGCAAGGAACGCTTCTTTCTCTACCGTTTCTCTCTTATGGTATAAATCAATCACTGCATCAATATGTTCATCAGTCATTGTATTCTGCTTCTTGCCCTTTTCAAACTTCTGAGAAGCGTCAATAAATAACACGTCACGTCCCTCTCTGTGCTTTTTCAACACAATAATACAGGTTGGGATTGAAGTATTGTAAAATAAATTTGCCGGTAAACCAATAACTGCATAAATATTGCCTGAACGCAATAATTTTTCTCTTATTTTTCCTTCTGCCGCACCTCTGAATAAAACACCATGCGGAAGTACGATTGCCATTGTACCATTGCTTTTCAAATGATATAAACCGTGTAATAAAAATGCGTAATCTGCTTTGGATTTTGGTGCAAGGACTCCATAGTCACTGAATCTTTCGTCCTGTAAAAACCCTGCTGCCGCACTCCACTTTGCTGAATATGGCGGATTCATCAACACCATATTAAAATCTGTTTCTTCTCCTGTCGGCCAGTCCCCGTCAAGCGTATCACCATTGCGCAAAGTCTGATTTTCCGGTGCAATTCCGTGTAAGAACATATTCATTCTTGCAAGGTTATAGGTCGATGTCATTAATTCCTGTCCATAGTACTTAATATATGCCGGTTCTATAGAATATTTTTTTGCATTTAACAAAAGAGAACCCGACCCCATACATGGGTCATAAACGGATAATCCTCTTTTATCTTCCTGCCCTGCAATCGCAATTCGGGTTAAAATTTTAGATACTGCCTGCGGCGTATAAAATTCTCCTGCTTTTTTTCCGGTTTCTGATGCAAATTGTCCAATCAGATATTCATAAGCATTTCCAAGAACATCTGAATCCGAATTTAATAAATCGGCTTTATCAATTTCCTTTATCAGACTTGCGATTGTATCACTCTGCTTTTGGTCGCCCGTTCCCAAGCGATTGGAATACAAATCAATATCCGTAAATAAGTCTGCAAATAAATAATCACTCTGTTCAATATTATTAAATGCCTTTTGCAGTTGTTCACGATTAAATGAATTGTTTCTGGCGGCATCTGCAAAAGACGTATACGTCAGTTCAGGTTCTATCACATAATGACATTCTGACTGAATCTGCTCCTTTAACTCCTTTGCACTCTCATCTTGAAGAGCCTCTTTATAAGCCTGCAATGCTTCCTTTAAAGTTTGCGGCTTTTCATCATAAATTAAATCATAAACTTTTATCAAAAATGAATCCGATAAATATTTATAAAAAACAATTCCCAATAAATAATCTTTATATTCATTCGCGTCCATTTTTGAACGAAGAATGTCTGCCCCACTCCATAATACACTGATTAAATCCTTGCTGTTTTCCAATTCAGCCATTTTATATTTCCTCCAACACTTTCAGCCTGTCGCTTCATTTTATCGTTAGTCATAATTATATCATGCAGATATGAAAACCGCAACGCAAAAAGAACCACCTCTTACGAGATGGTTCTTTAGGTAAATACTATCTTTATCCGATATACCCCTTCTCGATATACCCTGCAATTTCCTTCGCAAAATATGTCAGGTAAACACAAGCGCCAGCGCGGTAAACGCCCGTTGCCATTTCGCAGACGATTTTTTCTTCGTCCACACAGCCAAGCTTTGCGCCTGCCTTTACCATGGCATATTCACCGCTGACACTGTATGCGGCAACCGGGACATTGACGGTGTCTGCAACCTCACGCACAATATCCAGATAAGTCATTGCCGGTTTTACCATGATAATGTCTGCGCCCTCGGAAACGTCTAACTGTGCTTCCTTTAATGCTTCCTTTCGGTTGTGGAAATCCATCTGGTACGACTTTCTGTCACCAAAGGACGGTGCCGAACCTGCCGCATCGCGGAACGGCGCATAAAATGAAGATGCATATTTTACGGCATACGACATAATCGGTGTATTTTCATAGCCGTGGCCGTCCAGCGCATTGCGTATTGCAAGCACTCTGCCGTCCATCATATCGGACGGTGCTACCATATCC
>OJNJ01002146.1_pt1 | contig 10535 bp, 10 predicted proteins | sample 1597491 | NCBI WGS metagenome assembly OJNJ01 (sample SAMEA2452132, study PRJEB22498) | human gut metagenome | biome: human feces; feature: human gut; material: feces | place: Australia | collected 2012 | reverse complement strand
AATATTTCACGCCTCTTGTTTTTGAAAGGGCATAGACGTGTCTTGCTACTGCGTTATGCTCGTGGTCTGAGATTATCATATGACCACCGTACTGCATGATGCCTTTTATCGCCATATTAAGGGCATGGGTACAGTTGGCGGTGAAAGCCACGTTCTCGGTCTGTGCTCCAAACATTTTTGCCGCCTGCTGTCTGACGGTGAATATCTTTTCAGACACTCGCATGGAAAGCTTGTGACCGCTTCTGCCCGGGTTGCCGCCATAGCGTTCTACTGCCTGAGCAACGGCTCTTGCTACGGCAGGGGGCTTGGGGTAGGTGGTGGCTGAGTTATCAAAGTTTATTATGCTTCGGGTGTTTATTTTTCTCACCTCTTTTGCTCGAATATCACGTTTCTGAATGGTATGCGCTCTTTTTCAAGTATGGCGGTTATTTCTTCTGTGGGTGCGGTGACGGCTATGGAGTAGCCGCAGCCTGTGCCAAGGTCCTTCGGGGTGCGCTGTATTTCGCAGTAGTATTTTAAACTGTTCAGCAAGTTTTTTGCTTTCATTGCATAGGTTATGGAAGTCATGGCTATAAGACTCTTTTTCATTTTTGTTGCTCCTTTATGCTGTACTTGTCCGTATACGCTTTTACGAATACACTTCAGTATATGCCGTTCACTGTTTGAGGGTGAACGCTGAAAGTTTTGTGAAAGGTAGGTGAAATTTGATAAAAGTTAATAGTCAGTTTAAATTTCGGGTGTACTATTTATATTATAATATAAAAAAGAAAAGAGGTAAAAGCTTATGAACGGATTTATGTATAAGGTAGCGAGATTTTTTCAGGGCAGATATGGTATAGACAAGCTTTTTTACGGCATTTGCGGTGTGGCTGTGGTGCTTAGTGCGGCGAATTTGTTTGTAAGGTCGCTTATTTTACAGCTTATGGTATACGCTGTGCTGGTGCTGGCGGTAGTGAGGGCGATGTCGAGAAACTGCCAGAAGCGATACGAGGAGAACATGAAGTTTGAGAGGGCTTTCGGGGGAATCGGCAGGAAATTTTCATTCTGGAAGAGAAAGTTCGCTGACAGAAAGACCCATGTTTATATAAAGTGTGGTGTATGCAAAAAGACGTTAAGGCTTCCAAAGGTAAAGGGTGAACATACTGTGAAATGCCCTAACTGTGCAAATAAGTTCAAGGTGAAGATCTGACCTGTTGCGGAATTTGCGGAAATGTGCTATACTATATAATATAGTATGATACTGTAGGGGTGCAGGGACAATGGGAATGGGCTGTCTAGGACGCCAGCCCCTACGGGAGTGTGTCAGACACGATTTTTTTGCGAAAAGGGAGCGGCAGGAATGCAGAAAGTAAATTATCAGAAAATGCTGGAGGGCATTATAAAAAAACACGAGGAAAAGGGCGACGTGCCGACTTTGCTTTTGCATAGCTGTTGTGCGCCGTGTTCGTCTTATGTGCTTGAATATCTGTCGCAGTATTTTAAGATAACTGTGTTTTACTACAATCCGAACATTTATCCCCGTGAGGAGTACGATAAGCGTGTGGCGGAGCTTCAAAGGCTTATTGCACAAATGCCTATGAAAAATCCTGTTACGTTCGTGGAGCGTGGGTATGACGAGGGTGAGTTTTTTCAGGCTGTTAAGGGCTTTGAGGATATACCTGAGGGTGGGGAGAGATGCTTTCGATGTTACAGGCTCAGGCTTGAACGGACGGCTCAGCTTGCCAAGGAGCTTGGTATGGACTATTTTACTACAACGCTGTCTATTTCACCATACAAGAATGCTCAGAAGCTCAACGAGATATCGGAGGAGCTTGGGGAGATATATGATGTAAAGGCACTTCCTGCGGATTTTAAAAAGCGTGAGGGCTACAAACGTTCCATTCAGCTTTCAGCAGAATACGGGCTTTACAGGCAGGATTACTGCGGCTGTATCTTCTCAAAAAGAGAGCGTGAAAGACTGAATATGATTACAACAAAATCTGAATAAATATAAAAATATTAACGTTATGTAGAATGCTTGTGCATACTATGGCAACATATCTGGTTATATATAGCAAAAATAATATACAGATTTGTGAAAAATGGCTAAAGATATGTGGTTAATTTGTGAAAAACGTTTATTGAAATACTTGTAAATGTGTGTTACAATATAGGCAAGATGTATGTTGAGGAGATATCGCTCAATATGTATCTAAAAATTATTAACAAAGATGGAGGAAAAACAAATGAAAATCTCTAAGATTCTCGCTGGTATGTCAGCTGCTGCTCTCGCTGCATCAATGATGTCACTCGCAGCATTTGCTGATGAAACAGCTACTGTTAAGGCAGACCTCACTGGAGGTACTGTTTCTCTCATTGATGAGAAGGACGATGACGGTGTTGTTACAAAGACAGGTGTTCTTACAGGAACAAACGTTAAGCTTTCAGATGTTTGCGGTATTGATGTTAATGTAACAGTTGGTGCAGACTCAGCTGCAAAGATCGAGGCTGGAGACTGGATAGGCGGTGGACTTGGTTACAACTCTGAGTCAACTGGTTGGGCTTCAAAAGAGTGGTCATTCCAGGATGGTGCTAAGGACGTAACAGGCGTTAAGGCTGCTGACGGTTCTTATGATTTTGTTCTGAAGGGAACAGATCCTGTATTTGCTGATACAGATACATATGCTCAGGTATGGTTCCAGAACTGGTCTACAAAGGACTTCACATTCAATGCGTTCACACTTCTTGACAAGGACGGCAATCCTATCCTTGTTGTAGAGTCTGACAAGGCACAGGGCGGAAACACTGTTGACCTCAGCGCATATGATGCTACAGAAGTTACACTCGCAGGCAATGGTAAGGCTAAGGTTGACACTGGTAAGGTAAGAGTTAACGTTAACAATCCTTGGGGCGAAGACGTTGACAAGCTCATCACACCTGCTGATTTCGAGGGCGTTGACGCTATTGCTGTAACAGCTGAATTTGATGCTATCACAGATCCTGTTGATTTCGCTATCAACTTCGCTATCTTCTCAGACAATGGTCCTCAGTACTGGGGCGAGGGCAACGCAGCTAACAAGGGTTGCTCAACAGAGGCTGTAACAGTTAACGCTGACGGCTCATACACATTCCTGCTCAAGTTTGACGAGCCACTCACAGTAGACGGCGATCTTTTCCTTGATCTTCAGTCTGCATTCGAGGCTGCAACAGATGACGATATTCCTTTTGCAGCTAAGGTTACAAGCGTAAAGGCTCTTACACTTAAGGACGCTCCAGCTCCTTCTGAGTCAACAGCTGATTCTACAGAGTCAACAGATTCTGACGAGTCAAAGGTTATTCTCACAGATTCTTCGGACTCTAAGACTAACTCTGCTGCTACATCTTCTAAGGCTGCTAACAACGCATCTAACACAAACCCAAGCACAGGCGCTGCTGCTCTTGCTGCTGTAGGTGTTGCACTTGCTGGTGCTGCTGTAGTTGCTACTAAGAAGAGAAAGTAATCTGTAATTCAGATAATTCTTACTTAGAATAATTAAAGACCTGTCTTTCGGGACGGGTCTTTTTTTGTTGCTTTTTTATCGAAGTGGTGGTATAATTGATCTATAAACTGCGGAGGTGTTTTTTTATGCGTATAGTTTTTGATGATATTAAAGAGAGCCTTGCACCGAATTTCAAGGGCGGCGAGAAAAGCTTTGCAAGCAGGGCCTATTCTGACGGAAAGAACAAGATGATGAAAGGCAGGCTCGTGCCGGGGGCTTCTATCGGTCTGCACAGACATGAGGGCAACTGCGAGATGATATATGTTCTTGAGGGCAGTGGCAAAATGCTTTATGACGGCGGTGAGGAAAGACTGTCGGCAGGAGATTTCCATTACTGCCCTGAGGGTCATGAGCATAGCTTTATCAATGACGGCGACAGCGACCTTGTGTTTATTGCAGTTGTGCCAGCTCAGTAGATTTTTGAAGCTTTGTATCTGTGAAATAGTGGGTCAAAATGGCTTTGTAGTCTGAGCCTTTTTCTGCCATGGCGTTTGCACCATACTGGCTCATTCCTACTAGGTGTCCGAAGCCGTGAGAGGTGAAAGTGAATTTTGTGTTGGCAAAGGTGAACTCGAAACATGGCGAGGAGATATTAAGGATATCGCAGAATGTGTTGGGCTGTATATCATAGCCACAGACGGTCAGGTTCGTTACATAGCCTATGCCGTCTGTTTTTGTTTTTAGCCAACTGTCAGCATTGGCGAGGGGAGTGAAATTAATTTCGGGGAAGCGGTCAAGAAGCTTGTCTTGAAATTCCTTGGCGGTGAGTGTCTGGGTACATTCTGTGGTGTCAAGGTCTTTATCAGCGGAGCTGTCTACGGACAGAAGATATGGGATATCCTCTCCCCATGCGTTTTTGGCGGATTGGGTATGACCGTTTGAAGCAGCGTGAAAGGCGACGATTATCGGTTCGCCTTCATAGGTGAGGATATCGTCCTTGACGGCATTAACGGCGGATTTAACTTTTTGGTAGGCTTTTTCATAGTCGTTGCCGTAATACTCTTTGGCGGCTTTGAGGGTGAAAAAGCTTTGGTAGAGGGTGCTGTCATCGCTGATGAGTGCGCCTTTTAAGGCGGGAGTAGGCGACTGGGCTTCGGAGAGCTGTCGGCGGCATATGTAGGTATGGGCGAGGACGGCTTGCGCTTTCAGGGCTTCTTCGTCAAAGCCCGCAGGCATTTGTGCAAGCACTGAGCCTATCATATATTCTTCAAGGGTGAAGTTTTCGGTCTTGCCGCTTTCGGTGAAATGTACGGATATTTTTTCTTTTTCTGAAAATGCAGGTTTCGATGCGGACTCGTTTGGGCGAAGAAATACTATGGTCGGTATTATTGTAAGGATAACAGCAAATACTGCCATTATCTGTATCAGGTCTTTCATATGGTTTGTCCTTTCTTTTTGGGGTACTATATTATATTCATGCAGTGGAGCAAATATTCATACAGGGCAAATTTTTGTACTGCAAATTTTTAAATGGCGGAGATATGCGGTTTTAATTTGACAGGTTATCTTAATACTTGACAAAAATCTGAAAAAGGTGTATAATATAACTTATATTTATAATATACTTGAAAGCGAGATGATCTATTCAATGATAAATAATGCAGCAAGGTCGCTTTTATGCGAACAGTTTATAGCAAACAATACTATTGACCCTAAGCTTTATGACAGATATGTGGTAAAAAGAGGCTTGAGAAACTCTGACGGTACAGGTGTTATGGCTGGTCTTACTAATATCTGTAACGTACACGGATATGTGGTAAACGAGGGTGAGAAATCTCCTATTCAAGGTCAGCTTATCTTCCGTGGATACAACATCAATGATCTGGTGTCCAACGCTCAGAAGGAAAACCGTTTTGGTTATGAGGAGATAGTTTATCTTCTTCTCATGGGCGATCTGCCTAACAGGGAGGAGCTTACTGCGTTCAAGGGAATGATGGCTGAAAACAGACCTCTCCCTGACAACTTCTTTGAGGACATAATACTTAAAGCTCCGTCAAAGAACATCATGAATAAAATGGCGAGAGCAATTCTGGCTCTTTACTCTTATGACGATAACCCTGAGAATCGCTCGCCTGAGTATGAAATGGCTACGGCTATCTCTATAATCTCTAAATTGCCTAACATCATGGTTTCGGCTTATCAGGTAAAGAAACGCTGTTATGACGGTGAAAGCTTGTTCATGCACCCTCTGATACCTACACATTCTACTGCGGAGATGATACTGTCGGCACTGCGTCCGGACAGACAGTTCACTGAGGAAGAGGCTAAGATACTTGATCTGTTACTTATGCTCCACGCTGAGCACGGCGGAGGAAATAACTCGACTTTTGCCTGCCGTGTGCTTACATCTTCCGGAACGGATCCTTATTCTGCATACTCTGCGGCTATAGGTTCACTGAAAGGTCCACGTCATGGTGGCGCTAACCTTAAGGTGGCGGCAATGCACCAGTGCATAAAGGACAACGTTCAGAACTGGGAGGACGAGGGCGAGATCGCTGATTTCCTCACAAAGATACTCAACAAGGAAGCTTTTGACCACACAGGTCTTGTCTATGGCATGGGTCACGCTGTTTACACATTGTCTGACCCTAGAGCTGTCATACTCAGAGAGAATGCCAAGAAAATGGCTGAGAACACTGAGTTTGAGAGAGAATACAAGCTTCTTGAAACGGTGGAAAGACTTACTCCTGAGCTGTTCAAGAAGATCAAGGGCAGTGACAAGGCGATGTGCGCTAACGTTGATATGTACTCCGGCTTTGTTTACAGCATGCTGGGTATTCCTGAGGATCTTTACACACCTATGTTCGCTGTTTCAAGAATGGCAGGCTGGTGCGCACACAGATTTGAAGAGCTTGTAACAGGAAAGAGGATAATCCGTCCTGCATACAAGGCTATCTCAGGTGAGAAGAAGTATATCCCATTGGACGAAAGATAAGCAAAATAATTTTTACCTGTTCCTAATGGACGGAAAAGGCTTGAAATATTTTTGCGTATATGATATAATAGAATCGGGTATATGCCCGGTTCTATTTTTTTGTTTGGTGTATCAGGAGGGATCGCTTGAAAAATCTTAAATTGGCTGCTGTTTGTCTTTCTTGTCTTACTATGACAGGCTGTTCGGCACTGAATTTTTCTGTTGAGGGACTTATAAACGCCCCGAAGCTTACCTCTGAGCAAAGCGAGATACATCAGGCGCTTATCGAGAGCGTGGGCAGCAATATAACTCTGAAATATCCTAAAAACGGTGAATATCGCTCGGCTTATGTTATCGCAAATATCGACGATGAGCCTACGGACGAGGCTATGGTCTTCTATGAGTACACTTCAAACGGATCTGAGGAGGACGGTTTGAGGGTGAACATTCTCGACAAGGACGAGAAGGGCAAGTGGTATTCTGTGAAAGAGCTTGCAGGCGCAGGCACGGACATAGATCAGGTCATTATCTCGCCTATGGGTAGCAATAACCAGACGGACGTTTTTGTGGGATATCAAAATCTTACTAATGATGAAAAGACTATGGAGATATACAGCTATACCGACGGAGATTTCAAGCGTGTGGCGCTTGATACTTATTCGGTGCTGGAGCCTTTGGATATAAACAATGATGGTTATATAGAGCTTATCACCATTCAGAGAAGCACCAATAATGATACAGGTGCGGTGACGGCAAAGGCTTCTATGCTCAACATGAAAAACAATGAGATAACCCGTGGCGAGAACGTTGATATGTGCGATAATGTGACTTCTTATGTGTCATCAAAGACGGGAATGCTTGACAGCGGCAGGCGTGCTATTTTTATTGACGGACTGACTGCTGACGGAAAATTGCAGACGGAGATAATATACTACAGATATTCGGGACTTCAAAATCCTATGCAGCTTAGAAGCGAAAAGCTGCTGCCTTTATGCACAAGACCAGCGGGATACTACAGTGAGGACATGGACGGCGACGGTGATGTGGAGATACCGTCAACTTCGCCTATGGTGGGTTATGAAAACGCTGTGGCAGACGAAATGCTCTATATGACTACATGGAGCGTTTACGAGGATTTTTATGATCTGAAAACAAAATACACAGGCTATTATGCCATATCTGACGGATATTTTGTAACGTTCCCAAAACGCTGGAACAGTTCTGTTACGGTGAAAAAGGACAGCGACACAAACGAGCTTGTTTTCTATAAATACACTGGAGATATAAACGAGAGCAACGAGGAGATAATGCGTATCGCTGTGTCTTCAAAGAATGATTCGGAGGATTATATCTCTGACGGATATGAGCTTATCGACAGCAAGGGTCAGCTTGATTATTTTGTAAAGCTTCCTCTTGACAGGCGTGAAAAGCTAATACCGACTATTGACGAAATTCAGAATAATTTTTACATAATAAACTGATCTTGGAGAGGAGTAAATGTAATGAAAAGAGTTTTGGTTTGCGAGGACGAAGATTCAATTAGAGAATTTGTGGTCATAAACCTTGTAAGAAGCGGTTACGAGGTAGTTGACGTAAACTGCGGTGAGGACGCTCTCAAAGCCTATGATGAAAAGGACGGCGGTTTTGACGTTGCTCTGCTTGATATTATGATGCCCGGCATCGACGGAATGCAGGTGTGCAAGAAGATAAGAGAGAAAAGCAACACTATCGGCATTATCATGCTTTCGGCAAAATCACAGGAAATGGATAAGATATCATGCCTTATGAGCGGTGCTGACGATTATATCACAAAGCCGTTCTCTATTTCTGAGCTTATTGCAAGAGTTGACGCTGTTTGCAGGCGTGTAAATCGTTCAGGCTCTAAGCCTGAGGAGGCTTCACAGATAGTTTCAGGTCCATTTACGCTTAATCTTAAGAGCAGAACTGTTTTCAAGAACGGTGAGCAGATAGACCTTACACAGGTGGAGTATCAGATAATGGAGTATTTCTTCAAAAATCAGAATACTGCACTTGACCGTTCAAGTATACTCAATCACATATGGGGCGAGAGCTATTACGGCGACGATAAGATAGTGGACGTGAATATCAGAAGAATAAGAATGAAGATAGAGGACGAGCCTTCTAATCCTAAGTATATCCTTACTATATGGGGCTTTGGCTACAAGTGGGCAGGCGGCTCTAACTGAGCTGTGAAAACATGATGAACGGAGTTTTTATCAGTTGAGCGGAAAAAAAAGAAAAAGCGGCAGACTCAGTATCACACAGCACTGGCTGAGGAACAATCTCGGGGTGGTCGTGGGAATACTTGTGGTGCTTGAAATACTGCTTATTGTGGTGGTGAGAAATTATTACTACAGCTCCACAAGGCAGTATCTTACATCTAAAATGAAGATAGTCACCACAGCGGTAGTGAACGCTTCAGGTGACGAGCAGACTAACTATAATTCTCAGATACGCTCCCTTGTGGAAAGCTATGACGAGAAAGACAAGATAGAGCTTATGGCTATCAAGACCGACGGTGAGGTCGATGTTACATCATCAGGCTTCTCTCCCTCGGAGAATGACAACATGACCGATTATGAAGACGCAAAGAAGTCCGACACGGGAATAGGCACACAGATATATGAGCTGTCAACAGGGGAAAAGGTCATGGCGATAACGTCAGTTATATCTCCGAAGGGAAGCGAATATGAAGCACTGAGAATGTTGTCTTCCATGAAAAATATCGACCATCAGATCTTTATTATGTCTATGATAATCACGGCTATCGTTGTGGCTGTCATAATGCTCATGTTTTTCTCGGGAATGTTTTTTATCAAATCTATTGTTTTGCCTATAAGAAGCATAAACAGCATAACAAGGCGGTATGCTACGGGAGATTTCAGCGAACGTCTTGAAAAGAAACGAAATGACGAGCTTGGCGAGCTTTGCGACTCTATCAACTACATGGCGCAGGAGCTTTCTAATACAGAACAGATGAAGAATGAGTTCATATCCTCTGTATCTCATGAGCTGAGAACTCCGCTTACCGCTATAAGGGGCTGGACGGAAACTGTTACCAGTATGTATGAGGACAAGGAAACCTTCAAGAAGGGTATGAGGGTCATAACAAGTGAGACGGAGAGGCTTTCGCAAATGGTTGAGGAGCTTCTTGACTTTTCGAGGATACAGGACAACAGACTCACGCTTATTATGGATACTATAGATATTCTTGCGGAGCTTGGGGAAACTGTGCTTATCTATCAGGAGAGGGCCAAGGCGCTTGGTATAACACTCAATTACTACGAGCCGAAAATGCTGCCGTTTGTTTACGGCGACAAGAACAGGCTTCGTCAGGTATTCATAAATATTGTGGACAACGCTATCAAATACTCCAACAAGGGCGACACTGTATCAGTGGAGGCTTATGAGGAGGACAATGAGGTATGTATTTCCATTTCCGACACGGGTATGGGAATATCAAAGGATGACCTGCCAAAGGTCAAGACGAAATTTTTTAAGGCAAACCACACAAGACGTGGTTCGGGAATAGGTCTTGCGGTGGCAGACGAGATCATTCAGCGGCATGGCGGTACGCTGGAGATAAACAGTGAGCAGGGAGTAGGTACAACAGTGATGATAACGCTCCCTTGTATCGAGCAGAAGAAAAAGCCTGACAATCAGGCAACTGTAGACGTGGAGCTTATTTCTTCTGAGCCTATCGAAAACAACGACAACGTGCAATAGACGCACGCACCGCCTTGAAAGGAAAGAAAATGAGCAGTAAAGCACAAAGCAAGGAAAAATTCAAGTCGAAGATCGGCGGACAGGCTGTTATCGAGGGCGTTATGATGCGTGGCATCGATAAGGCGGCTATGGCTTGTCGACTGCCTGACGGCACCATAGACCTGGAGGAGTGGGCGATAAAAGGCGGAAAAGATACGCCTTGGTACAGAAAAACGCCTTTTGTGAGGGGCATTTTCAGCTTCCTTACTTCTCTTATAGACGGCTACAAGTGCCTTACAAGGTCGGCTGAGAAGCAGATGACGGAGGAAGATGAGGAGGAGCAGACCAAGTTTGAACAGTGGCTGGACGATAAGCTT
>OJNJ01002144.1_pt1 | contig 10541 bp, 8 predicted proteins | sample 1597491 | NCBI WGS metagenome assembly OJNJ01 (sample SAMEA2452132, study PRJEB22498) | human gut metagenome | biome: human feces; feature: human gut; material: feces | place: Australia | collected 2012 | reverse complement strand
ACAAATCATTATTATGAAAACAATCCTCACGACATTGGGAGTATCTCTCCTTGTTCTGGCGGGTTGCACAGGTCAGAAGCAGGCCGAAAGCAACTTTATCCAAGAGAATATTGATAATGCGGTGGCACAGGAGACCATTCAAACCGACATTATTGAGAAATCAGGAAAAATTCTGAATCCAAGAACCATTAACAAAGACGGTAGCATTGTGTATGTACCCATTGATGACTGGTGTTCCGGTTTCTTTCCCGGTAATATCTGGTATACCTATGAACTGACGGGTGACAAGAAATGGTTGCCGTTGGCTGAAAAGTATACTGAAGCATTAGACTCTGTACAATACCTGACCTGGCATCATGATGTAGGTTTTATGGTGGGTTGCAGTTACCTGAACGGATACCGTTTTGCTAATAAAGAGGAATATAAACCTGTAATAATCCAGACTGCAAAATCCCTTTCCACCCGTTTCCGGCCGGCAGCAGGAGTACTTCAATCTTGGGATGCAGATAAAGGTTGGCAGGCGCAACGTGGTTGGAAATGTCCGGTTATCATAGATAATATGATGAATCTGGAACTGTTATTCGAAGCTTCCAAACTTTCAGGAGATTCTACTTACTATAACATTGCCGTGAAACATGCTGATACGACCATGAAGAATCACTTCCGTGACGATAATAGTTGTTATCATGTAGTGGACTATGATCCTGTAACCGGTGAGGTGCGTAAGAAACAAACTGCACAAGGCTATGCTGATGAGTCAGCTTGGGCGCGCGGACAAGCTTGGGCTATCTACGGATATACCATGTGTTATCGCTATACCCACGATCAGAAGTATCTGGATATGGCTGAGAAGATTTATAACTTTATCTTTAATAATCCGAACTTGCCGGAAGACCTTGTTCCTTATTGGGATTTCGATGCTCCTAATATTCCGAATGAACCGCGTGATGCCTCTGCAGCGGCTTGTACGGCATCTGCTTTGTATGAACTGAGCACATACATTCCCGGCAAGAACTATAAAGAAACCGCAGATAAAATCATGGAAAACCTTGGTTCTCCGGCTTACCGTGCTGAAGTGGGTACTAATGGCAATTTCATCCTGATGCACTCTGTAGGTAGTATTCCTCATGGTGCTGAAATTGATGTTCCATTGAACTATGCAGACTATTATTTCCTGGAAGGAATCATGCGTAAAAGAGACTTAGAAAAATGACAATCAATCGGTTTAGTTTGTTTTTGGGAGGCTTGGGCCTGTTTGCCTTGCAAGGTTGCAAAACCCAGCAAGAAGACCAGGCACAACTTCCAAATGTTATTTATGTCTTCCCCGACCAGTACCGCAATCAGGCAATGGAATTTTGGGGACAAGACGGGTTCCGCGACAAGGTTAACTTCCGCAATGACCCGGTGCATACACCTAACCTGAATGGCTTTGCCCGTGAAGCACTGGTGTTAAGTTCTGCCCAGAGTAACTGTCCGTTGAGTAGCCCTCACCGTGGTATGTTGCTGACGGGTATGTATCCCAATAAGAGTGGGATTCCTTTAAATTGTAATTCAAACCGCCCTATCAGTTCTTTGCGTACTGATGTGGATTGCATAAGCGATGTGTTCAATAAGTCTGGGTATGACTGTGCTTACTTTGGTAAGTTGCACGCAGACTTTCCTACACCGAATGATCCGCAACGTCCCGGTCACTATGTAGAAGACCGTGTTCCGGCTTGGGATGCCTATACGCCGAAAGAACGCCGTCATGGCTTCAACTACTGGTACTCTTATGGTACTTTTGATGAACATAAGAATCCCCGTTACTGGGATACGGATGGAAATCGTCACGATCCGAAAGAATGGTCACCGTTGCACGAGTCCAAGATGGTAGTTTCTTATCTGAGGAATGAAGGGAATGTGCGTGATCCGAAGAAGCCATTCTTTATAATGGTAGGTATGAATCCACCCCACAGTCCGTACCGTTCATTGGACGATTGTATGGAAGAAGATTTCAACCTGTACAAAGATCAGCCTTTGGATAGTCTTCTGATCCGTCCCAATGCAGACAAGAAACGTGAGAAGGCAGAGAGCGTTCGTTATTACTTTGCTTCCGTTACTGGTGTAGACCGTGCTTTTGGTCAAATACTGGAAACACTGAAAGAGCAGGGACTGGATAAGAATACGATTGTAATCTTTGCTTCCGATCATGGTGAAACCATGTGTAGCCAGTTTACGGATGACCCGAAGAACTCTCCTTATTCCGAATCTATGAACATACCGTTTCTGGTACGTTATCCTGGTCATATACAGCCGCGCGTAGATAATCTTCTGATGTCTGCACCGGATATCATGCCGACAGTCCTGGGACTGTGTGGTTTGGGTGATTCTATTCCGGCCAATGTGCAAGGACGCAACTGGGCACCACTTTTCTTCGATGAAAAGGCGGAAATTGAACGTCCCGGTGGTGCTTTATATATCCAGAATTTGGATGGAGATAAAGATGCGGATGGCAAAGTGAAGACTTACTTCCCTTCTTCAAGAGGATATAAGACGGCACGTTATACTTTGGCTTTCTATATCGATAAGAAAGATCGTAAGTTGCAGAAGAGCTTGCTGTTTGATGATGAAAAAGATCCTTACCAGATGAATAATCTTCCATTGGAAGAAAATAAAGAGATCGTTGCAGAGCTTTGCCGTGAAATGGGCAAGGAATTGAAAGCAATAGACGATCCCTGGTATAAGGAGCGTATTCTTTCCGACATGATACCTTACTAAAACTCTCTTTTTAAATGGAACTGCCTCCCTCGATTTTACAGAATCAGAGGGAGGCAGTTTTTTATAGGACAGTGGAGTTTACTTATTCAGTTTCCACTCAGAACCGTCTTTACCGTCTTTAATTTCAAAGCCGAGGGCTGTAAGTTCATTACGGATCTTGTCGGAGGTAGCCCAGTCCTTATTGGCTTTCGCCATCATGCGTTGTTCCAGCAACATATCTACAACTTTTCCGAAAGCAACTTCACGTTCTTCATTGGAATTGTTTTCTTCCTTCAATCCCAGAATGTCGAAACAGAAAAGATGGAATGTCTCTTTCAGGTCTTTCAAATCTTCGGCAGTAATGGTATCATTACCTGCAATGATATTGTTAATCATTCTGGCTCCATCGAAGAGGTGAGCGATGACTATCGGAGTATTCAAGTCATCATTCATGGCTTCATAACACTTTTCACGCACAGCTTTCACATTTACGCTGGATGTGGCAGACGGGGTGATCTTTTCCAGTCCGTTTACGGCATCCATCATTCGGCCCAATCCCTTTTCTGCAGCTTGCAGAGCTTCGTTGCTGAAATCTACCGTACTGCGGTAGTGAGCTTGCAGAATGAAGAAGCGGATGGTCATCGGGCTGTAAGCCTGTGTCAGCAATTTGTGTGTGCCGTTGAAGAACTCATCCAGATTGATGAAGTTACCATATGACTTACCCATCTTCTGTCCGTTGATGGTAATCATATTGTTGTGCATCCAGTAGTGTACCATATCATTACCCTGTGATGCTACCGATTGTGCAATCTCACATTCATGATGGGGGAAAATCAAGTCCATACCACCGCCGTGAATGTCGAAATGCTCACCGAGGTATTTCTTACCCATGGCTGTACATTCAGCATGCCATCCCGGGAAACCGTCGCTCCATGGAGAAGGCCACCGCATGATGTGCTCCGGTTGGGCGCATTTCCATAAGGCGAAGTCGGCGGGGTTATGCTTCTCAGCTTGCCCGTCCAGTTCGCGGGTGGTGTTCAGCACATCATCCAGGTTGCGACCGGAAAGCTTTCCGTAATGATAATCCTTGTTATATTTCTCAACGTCGAAGTAAACGGAACCTTCACTGACGTATGCATATCCGTTCTTCAGGATTTCTTTCACCAATTCTATCTGCTCGATGATATGTCCTGAAGCATGTGGTTCAATGCTGGGAGAAAGAACGTTTAACGCTTCCATAGCCTTGTGGTAACGGTTGATGTAGTATTGCGCTACTTCCATCGGCTCCAGTTGCTCCAATCGTGCTTTCTTGGCTATTTTATCTTCTCCGTCGTCAGCATCATGCTCCAGATGGCCTACATCGGTGATGTTGCGTACATAGCGTACCTTATATCCCAGATGGGTAAGGTAGCGGAAAAGCAAGTCGAAAGTAATGGCAGGACGTGCATGTCCCAAGTGCGCGTCACCGTAAACGGTAGGACCGCAGACATACATACCTACATGTGGAGCGTGCAGTGGCACGAATAGCTCCTTTTTCCTATCTAAGGTGTTGTAAATTGTCAGTTGATGTTCCATAACGTTTGAGTTTTAGTTTTTTAAAGAGCACAAAGTTACAACAATTTCATAAGATAATAAGTTCTTTCATTCTTTTTTCTTGATATCATCACAGATGTAGTAGCTCATTGGCGTTGTTATCTTTTTAAAGATCACAAATGTAGTGATTTTCTTTTTCCTTTGTTATTTTTGCACCCATGAAATCAAAGAAACGTGTATTATTGGGTATGAGTGGAGGTACGGACAGTTCCGTTGCCGCTATGTTATTGCAGGAAGCCGGTTATGAAGTTACCGGTGTAACGTTCCGTTTCTATGATTCGGAAGGCTTTGAGGAGTCTCTGGATGATGCTCGTACTCTTGCTTCCCGCCTGAATATCCCGCATATCATTTATGATGCCCGCGAATTATTCCGTGAACGTATAATCCGTTACTTTATAGATGAATATCTTTCTGCCCGTACTCCTGTTCCTTGCACGCTCTGTAATAATGAGCTGAAGTGGCCATTACTGGCAAAGATAGCCGATGAAATGGGTATTTATTGGATTTCAACTGGACACTATGTTCGCAAGGTCTTTCAGAATAACCATTATTTTATAGCTCCTGCTGCCGACCGGGATAAAGATCAGACTTTCTTTCTTTGGGGGCTGAAACAGGATATTCTGGAACGTATGCTTCTTCCAATGGGGGATTGGGCTAAAGATAAAGTCCGTACCTATGCTGCCGGACGAGGCTTTGAACGAGCGGCAACAAAGAAGGATAGTCTCGGCGTTTGCTTTTGCCCAATGGATTACCGCTCTTTTCTACAACGTGAAGTTCCGCAGGAGCTTTTGCCGGGGAAAGGCAGATTTCTCGATGAAAGCGGTACTTTTTTAGGCTGGCATGAAGGATATCCTTTCTACACAATTGGTCAGCGTCGAGGGTTGGGTATTTATATGAACCGGGCTGTCTTCGTGAAAGAGATACGTAAAGCATCGAATGAGGTAATACTTGCTCCCCTTACTTCCCTTTATAAAAAAGAAATGTTGCTGAAGGATTGGAACATTGTGGATACTTCCCGCTTACTAAACTCCCCAAATGTTATCGTCAAGATTCGCTATCGTAAACAAGCCAATTATTGTACAGTCGGCATTACAGCGGAGAATCTTCTCCATGTACAACTTCACGAACTGTTGGAGTCTATAGCTTCCGGTCAGGCTGCCGCTTTTTATGATGAGGATGGCCTACTGTTGGGAGGAGGCATTATTATATAATCATTCTTTTATTTGTTCTTGAACAAAAAAATAGTTTACTCTGTTTGAAATAGAAAGACGTCTATTTTTTACGAAACAATTAAAACGAATAACAGTATGAAACGTATATATTTGATGATGCTATTTGCCACCTTGGCAATGATCGTCTCTGCCCAAACGGACGATAAAGGATACAAAGAAGGAGCATGGGTACTGAAAGGTGTGACAGGTGTGAACATGTCGCAAACTGCTATGACAAACTGGTCGGCTGGTGGTGAGAACTCTGTAGCCGGGAATGCTTACCTGAATGGTTCGCTGACGCATAAGAGCGGAGACTGGCTGTGGGTAACGAACCTGGTGCTGGATTATGGTCTGTCGAAGACCAAATCTCAGGGGATGAGAAAGAGTACCGATAAGATTGGATTATCTACCCAGTTGGGATATGCAGCTACCAAAGTTTGGTACTATACGCTTATGGCTGACCTGAATACTCAGTTTGCTAAAGGTTATAATTATCCGGACAAGAGTCACTATATATCCAATTTCTTTGCTCCTGCTTATTCTAATGTTGCTTTAGGTATGGAGTATAGACCGAAGAGTAACTATTCTATTTTCCTTTCACCAGCTTCTACCAAGATGACCTTTGTGTGCGATGATTATCTCTCTGATTTAGGTTCCTTTGGAGTTGATCCGGGTGACCACTTTAAGATTGAAGCCGGTGCTTTCCTGAAAGCCCGTGCAGAATTACCAGTCATGGAGAATGTGAACCTGATAACGACTGCTGACTTCTTCACTCCCTACAATAAAGACTTTGGCAATGTAGATGTAAACTGGGATGTACTTATCAGTATGAAGATCAATAAAGTACTTTCGGCAACTCTGAATATGACCTTGAAGTATGACAATGATGTGAAAACCTTTACTGATGAGGGCGTTGAAAGGGGGCCAAAGGTACAATTCAAAGAGATACTGGGTGTTGGATTGGCTTATAATTTCTGATTGCCTGGGACGATTGTCTGTTTTTCCTGCTGAAATAATAAATAGGAAAGGCCATACTAACTTTAATCAGTATGGCCTTTCCTACTATAGTATTACTTTATAGTTTTATTTGTTCAGTTCTAACATCTCTTCAATATATACTCTTGTATTGCTGAGGCGCGGTACTTTATGTTGTCCGCCCAACTTTCCTTTTTGTGCCAACCAATCATGGAACAAGTCTTTACGGGCAATAATAACTTCCAGGGGTTGCAGGGCAATGTTCTTTTGCCGTTTAGCTTCGTAATCGGAGTTGACTTCTTTCAATGTATCATCCAGTATCTTGGCAAAGTTCTCCACGCTATCCGGCATCTGAGCAAACTCGATCAACCATTGATGGCGGCATTTGGCTTTAGCATCCATAAATACAGGAGCAGCCGAATAATCGGAAATCAATGCTCCGGTCGCTTCACAAGCTTTAGCTAACCCTCTTTCTGCGTTATCCACAATCAATTCTTCGCCGAAGGCATTGATGAAATGTTTAGTACGTCCGGTAATGACGAACTTATATGGGGTTTTCTGCGTGAATTTTACAGTATCTCCAATCATATAGCGCCACAATCCTGCAGATGTAGAGATGACCAGTGCATAATTCTTGTCTACTTCGACTTCCTCCAGACAGTAGATACGGGGATTCTCTTTTCCCACATCTTCCAATGGAATAAATTCGTAGAAAATACCATAGTCAATCATCAGCAGCATAGCCGGATCATTCGGATCGTTCTGTGTCCCGAAATATCCTTCAGAAGCATTGTACGTTTCCACGTAATGCATCTTGGACGAGCGGATTACTTCTTTATATTGTTCGCGGTAAGGTGTAAAGGCAACCCCCCCATGGAAGAAGACTTCCAGATTGGGCCATATTTCTTCCAGAGATTCCTTGCCAGTTTTTTCAAGAATACGTTTAATGAGCACCAGCATCCATGAAGGAACGCCGGAGAGGCTGGTTACATTCTTCGAAACAGCACTGTTGGCAATGGCTTCTATTTTCTTTTCAAAGTCGCTCATGAGAGCGATCTTCTTGCTTGGAACGCGAACACAGTTTACTAATGGATGTATATTTTGAATCAGAATAGCAGAAAGGTCGCCCACGAGCCCATGTCTGGAATTGAGGTTGGGGCTATGGCTTCCACCTAAAATGAGACCTTGTCCAGAGAAGAAACGGCTGTCGGGATTCTGTGCCAGATAAAGAGTAACTGCATCTTTGCCACCTTGGTAGTGTGTATCGTTCAGTGCCTCTTTGCTGACGGGCAGGAATTTGCTTTTATCGTTTGTGGTACCCGAAGATTTGGCAAACCAGCGTATCTCTGATGGCCAGAGCAGGTTTTGTTCTCCTGCACGCAGGCGTTCCACATACGGCTTTACCTCTTCGTAAGTCTGTATGGGCAGTCTGTTTCTAAAGTCTTCATAAGTATGAATGCTTTTATAATCATATTTCTTTCCCCATTCTGTATTCTCGGCCATACGCACCAGACGGTTCAACACTTGGTGTTGCAGCTCTTCTGCACGGTTGGCATATAAATCGATTTTTTTCAGGCGAGGGGTAAAATACACCTTATTCAGCAATGTTGTGATATTCATCTCTCTTAGTTAAAACTATTTTGTAGCGCAAAAATAATCTTATTTATTGGCTTCTCTATCTTTTTTCTCTTTTTTTTCTATCTTTACGGATGTATTCAGTTGACAAGATAACAAGTTGACCAGTTGACAAGAGGAATAGACAACTTTCCTTGTGTCCTGAAACCTCGTTAACTTGTTCCCTAAAAAAAGAATTGTTATGAGAATCGGAATTTTGACTTCGGGGGGCGATTGTCCCGGCATTAATGCCACCATTCGTGGAGTATGCAAGACTGCAATCAATCATTATGGGATGGAAGTAATAGGCATTCATAGCGGCTTTCAAGGATTGCTGACTAAAGATGTGGAGTCGTTTACCGATAAGTCTTTGTCTGGTCTATTGAATCAGGGTGGAACGATGCTGGGTACTTCCCGTGAAAAGCCTTTCAAGAAGAATGGTGTGATGTCCGATGTGAATAAACCGGCACTTATTGAGCAGAACGTTAAAGAGTTAGGGCTGGATTGCGTGGTCTGTATCGGTGGTAATGGTACGCAGAAGACTGCTGCGAAACTGGCTGCCATGGGACTGAATATTGTATCCGTACCCAAGACAATTGATAATGATATTTGGGGGACAGATTTCTCTTTTGGATTTGATTCTGCTGTGAGCATTGCTACGGATGCCATCGACCGGTTGCACTCTACCGCCAGTTCACACAAACGGGTGATGGTGATTGAAGTGATGGGACATAAAGCAGGTTGGATTGCACTCTATTCCGGTATGGCCGGTGGGGGTGATGTTATTCTGATACCCGAAATCCCTTATAATATCCATAATATAGGAGAGACGATCCTGAACCGTTTAAAGAAAGGGAAACCTTATTCCATTGTAGTGGTTGCCGAAGGGATACAGACGGATGGACGGAAACGTGCCGCCGAGTACATTGCTCAGGAGATAGAGTACGAGACGGGTATAGAAACCCGTGAAACGGTGCTTGGTTATATTCAACGTGGAGGTTCGCCTACGCCTTTCGACCGGAATCTGTCTACTCGCATGGGCGGACATGCCACAGAACTAATAGCTACAGAGCAATTCGGTAGAATGATCACATTGAAAGGGGATGAAATATCTTCTGCACCTCTGGAAGAGATAGCCGGAAAGCTGAAGTTGGTAACAGAAGATAATGACCTTGTGGTTCAAGGACGACGGATGGGAATCTGCTTTGGTTGAAATACGGGCGAATGATTATTCGCCCACTTCATGTCCGGTAACTGAAGTAACTTCCTGATTCTCTTCAATCAGGGCACTCTCAATAATTTCTTCAGCTTCTTCCGTATTTTCCTGCTGATGGTTTTGCGCTTTAGTTGCCTCAATCTGTTCTTTGAAGGCGGCGTCATTCTTTATTTTCTTTAAAGCAGCCTGAGCAGCATTTTGTTGGGACTCTTTTTTAGAATATCCGGTTCCTTTCCCTGCCGATATGCCTTCGATGCGTATTTCGGTGTGGAACATAGGATTATAATCTTCGTCAAGGAACTGTTCGATAAGTTCGAATGAAACTTCGACTTTGCTCTTCTGACTCCATTCAATCAGCTTCGATTTAAAATTCACCTCTTTGCGTGACATCTTATCGAGGTCGATGTAATTCTTGAATATCTTTTCTTCCATGAACCGCTTGCAACGCTCGTAACCCTGGTCCAGGTAGATAGCGCCGATAAATGCTTCGAAAGCATTTCCGTACATATAACTGTTGTGCGAGGAAGAACGGGTGGAGTATTTTACCAGTTTGTCCAAACCGATTTCTACCGCCAGTTTATTGAGTGTCTCCCGTTGTACGATTTTGGAACGTGTATTTGTGAGGAAGCCCTCGCGGCGGCCTTCAAAATGCTTGTAGACAATATCTCCCACGATGGCGTCAAGAATGGCGTCACCCAGGAACTCCAGTCGCTCATTATTTAAAGGGCGACCTTTCTCCGAACGGATGGAGGTAGATTTGTGCAGCAATGCCTGCTGATAGAGCTGGATGTTGCGGGGATAGAATCCCAGTATCTTATAAAAACAAAAATAAGACTCTTTGTCCTTACGGAATAAGAGCCTTATCTTGTCTATTTGATTACGTAACACGACTGATTATTCTGCGTATTTTTTGAAAATAACACATGCGTTATGACCGCCAAATCCAAATGTATTGGACAGAGCTACGTTCACTTCGCGCTTTTGAGCTTTGTTGAACGTAAGGTTCAGGTCATAGTCAATGTTTTCGTCGTTATCACCCTCTTCGTGGTTGATAGTCGGAGGTACGATGCCATTCTTGATGGCAAGGATACTTGCGATGGCTTCTACTGCACCGGCGGCACCCAGCAAGTGACCAGTCATGGATTTTGTTGAACTGATGTTCAAGTCAAATGCATGTTGACCAAATACCTCTTTAA
>OJNJ01002141.1_pt1 | contig 10555 bp, 12 predicted proteins | sample 1597491 | NCBI WGS metagenome assembly OJNJ01 (sample SAMEA2452132, study PRJEB22498) | human gut metagenome | biome: human feces; feature: human gut; material: feces | place: Australia | collected 2012 | reverse complement strand
TGTGACTGGTTTGAGAATGAACGAAGATTTGTGATCCTGACTACCACAGCGAATAATTCCATGAAAAAAATCCATGATCGCATGCCTTTAATCTTGGAAAGGGAACAAATCACAGACTGGTTTGATAATAACAAAATGCCTGTACTTCTGCGCCAGACACCGACTCTGCTTAATCGACAGACGGAATATGAACAGCAGAGTCTGTTTTCATAGAAAGTGGTGAGTTTTAATGACAAAGGATGAATGGTACAAGCAACTGTTCGAGAGACTTGAAAACTCCAGATTTCGGAGCAGATTTCATCTTAAGCAGAAGGATATTGATTATATTCATGAAAAAGGACTGGATACGATCCGGAAACACGCAGAGGATTTCATTACAAAACGGGAGGCTCCTGCATATATCCCCAATGATGGGAAGCAGACACCCATGCGCGGACATCCGGTATTCATCGCACAGCATGCAACTGCGACCTGCTGCCGGGAATGCATCCGTAAATGGCACAAGATACAACCCGGCCGGGAGTTGAGTCAGGTGCAGCAGGAGTATCTTGTCGATGTGATCATGACATGGATTGAGAGAGAATTGGAAAACGCACGATAAAAGGAGGCTTTAATTACATGAAAAGAAAAAGAATTTCATTCCTGACAATGCTGATGCTGGCAGTCATACTGCTGATGCCGGCATCCATATTTGCCTGTGCATAGCCACGGCACATTCCTGCAGTGGGGAAATCAATAACTCCCTTGCGGATCAGTTCACGAACTTTCTTTGGGGACATATCTACATAAGGTGTGATATCAAAAGCCATAATAAATTACCTCCTGTTTCGTACTTTACAATATAAAAGTATTGTACAGTAAACTGACAGGAAATGCAATGCTATAAATAGTGGCGGCTTGATTTTTATATAAAATATTTTATAATAGGAATGCCGAAGGGTGCTGCCGGACGCGTTGTGAACAGCAATAATATATGAATGGGGGAATGAGAGTGGCAGCATATGAAAAGAGTAAGAGTGTGAAGTTAAAATCGATCAGTACCATGACAGAAGGGACCATCTGGAGACAGATCCTTCTGTTTTCTATTCCATTGATACTGGGAAATCTGCTCCAACAGATGTACAATACAGTGGACTCAATTATTGTAGGAAATTTTGTGGGCAGCAATGCACTGGCTGCAGTTGGTTCCAGTACGTCGCTGATTTGTCTGCTGATTGCATTCAGTATGGGGGCATCTGCAGGTGCGGGAGTTATTGTATCCCAGTTTTATGGAGCAGGAGATGAGAATGGCGTTCAGCGTTCTGCACATACAGCCTTGATGCTTGCGCTTATTCTGGGAATTGTTCTTACTATCGCTGGAATTGTATTTTCACCTGCAATTCTCAGGTGGATGAGAACTCCGGAAGAAGTAATGAATCAGTCAGTTCTGTATTTGAGAATTTATTCTTATGGACTGGTTTTTAATGTCATCTATAATATGGCAGCGGGGATCCTGAATGCAGTAGGTAACTCCAGACGTTCGCTGATGTATCTGGCAGTAGCTTCGTTTTCCAATATTTTTCTGGATTTATGGCTTATCGGCGGAATGCACATGGGAGTCGAGGGTGCTGCAATTGCAACAGATATCAGCCAGGTACTTTCCTGCATTTTTGCATTATGGTTTTTGATGAGAGTTCCGGATATTTACCGCATAAATCCGAAGAAACTTTCCATTGATAGAACAATGGCAGGACGGATTATCCAGGTAGGTCTGCCGACTGCAATTCAAAACACGGTAATCTCCTTTTCAAATGTACTGGTACAATCTGGTGTCAATGGATTCGGAGCCAGTGCAATGGCGGGTTTTGGTGCATACCTGAAAGTAGATGGGTTTAACATTCTGCCGGTAATGAGTTTTAGTATGGCAGCAACGACTTTTACCGGTCAGAACTATGGTGCGGGAAAAACAGACAGAATCAGGAAAGGATTGAGAGTAACTCTTGGAATGAGCGTGCTTTATACGATTGTGACAGGAATTCTCCTGCTGACCTTTTCCAGACCGATCATAGGGATTTTCAGCAGTGATAAAGAAGTAATCTATTATGGGGCACAGGCAATGAAATATTTCTGCCCGTTCTATTTCCTTCTGGGAATTATGCATTCCCTGGCAGGAACCATTCGCGGAACAGGAAAGACGGTACCTCCCATGGTAGTGATGCTGCTTGCATTATGCCTGTTCCGTATTCTGTGGATTCAGTTTGTGGTTCCACATTTCACCAGCATTGATATTATATATGTACTATATCCTGTTTCATGGGCTGTAGGAATGGTACTCATGCTTATCTATGCATGGAAGGGAAATTGGATGCCAAAAAAATATCAGAATATTAATCAGACTGTCTGATAGTATTCTTTTACATAGTGAATGAACTGGCGTACATGGGATTTCAGAATTCTGTTTTTACTGTAAACAATATAAAAACTGCGTTTGTGAGCAGATTCTTCTAATGGAAACAGAAGAATCTGCTTTGTTTTTTGCAGGTCAACGACAGATCTGGCAGAAAGAATGGAAAATCCAAGCCCGTTTACAATAGATTTTTTGATTGATTCCAGGTCATTCATGCGGGCTACTACATTCAGACTGGAAGGTTCAATACCGGCATTTTCCAGAAAAATATCCATTTCCTTTTTGGTTCCGGAGCCTTTTTCCCTGATGATAACAGGATCCTTGATAAAGTCCTGAAAAACAACAGGTTGTTCTTTTTGTTTTAAGTTTAAATAATGATCATTCACAGGGGTAGCAATCACCATATTATCCTGACAGAAGGGAATAAATACACAGCTGTCGTCTCCTGTATTCTGTCCTGTCAAAGCCAGGTCTACGGTCCCATCCAGTACACGGTTAATAGCGCCGGAACTGTCTGTCTGCCAGGAATGGAAATATACATCAGGATACATTCTGCCAAAACCTGCGAGAAGTTCAGGAAGGAGATAAGAAGAAGGAATGGTGGAGGCTGCCAGATCAATGATCTGCTTTCTGGAACCGGTGAAATTCTCCAGAAGATTGTTGCGGATATCCAGAATGCGGAAAGCGCTGTCGTAGAGTTGGTATACCACACTTTTTTATAAATGAAATTTATAAATATTTATAAAAAAGTATTATATTTAAATCATCCGATAAAATGAAAAATCCAGTAAATAAATGGAAGTGTAAAAACAGAACAGATAGTTGTAACAAGAATTCCACCCATTGCATAATCGCCATCTGATCCGTAGGCATTTGCCATCATTACCACAGAGGACATAACTGGCATTGCAGAAGTCAGAGCCATGGTAGTGCGGATTTCTGAAGAAACCGGAAGATATCCAAGTAATACATAGAAGAAAAGCGGAAACAAAAGCATTTTTAGGATGACAATTCCATAATAATCCAGTCTCCGGATATTTTTCAGTACATCGATACAGGCGAAAACACCGCCAAGATAGATCATTGCGAGAGGTGTGGCGGTCTGGCCGATTTTCTGAAGGGAATTGTTCAGAACTTCAGGAAGCCGGATTCCTGTCAGCACACAGATCACAGCAAGAAAGATGGAAACAGTAACAGGATTGATCAGCTTCCGGAAATCAAAACGGTTTTTTTGACTGTCTGTACCTGAAGTAAGGCGTACACCTGCTGTCCACAGCATGAGCTGATCAATAATGGTAAATACACAGATGTAGAGCATACCGTTTTCCGGATAAATACTGGTTACTATGGGAATACCCATAAATCCCACATTTCCGAATACGCTCATGGCACTGTAAAGCTGCCTGTGGTTACCATGCAGATGAAAAAAAATACCAGATATGTAGCTGAGTAAAAACAGACATATATACATAATTCCCGCAATCAGAAAAATGCTCAGTGAATGAAAAAGAGTTTTACGTTCCACTCCGTTTACAGTATTGATAAAAATCATTACAGGAAGCGCCAGTTTTATTACAAATTTTGAAATGACTTCAAGATTTTCTCTGTTCATAACCCGTGTGCGGATCAGGATCACGCCTGCAAGCATGTAGATCACGAACATTCCGATCTGAGCAGTCAGAATGCTGAAAGTATTCATTTGAGTTCTCCTTTTTTTTCGTAAATTCACATAAAATTATAACTGCAAAAAAGTGAAAATACAACAGAAAGTATAGGTGGCGAAAAATGTTTTTTTGAGTTACAATAAACAAAGCTGAGTTATATATTAGGAGGAGTAAAAAAGTGAATGTATTAGAAATTGTTCTGCCTGTACTGGTTATGATCGTGGTCGGTATGCTGTGCAGAAAATGGAAGATTCTGACCAGAGACGGAATCAATAACATGAAGGTGCTTGTAACGAATGTTATGCTTCCGGTTGCTATTTTTCATGCTCTGGCAACAGCGGAATATAATAAAGAAACCGGAATCCTGATTTTGATCATGTTTGTAATGCTGGTAGTATCCTTTGGTCTGGGCTTTTTGCTGAAGCCATTTCTGAAAGGAACCTATCAGAAATATCTACCGTTTATGGTAAGCGTATATGAAGGGGGACTTATGGCCTATCCGTTATATACAAGCCTCTGTGGCAGTGAAAATCTTTCCCGTATTGCAGTTCTGGATATTGCCGGACTGCTGTTTGGATTCAGTGTATATATGGGAATGCTGGGACAGGTGGAAAACGGTGAGAAGATTGATGTGAAAAAACTGTTTTTCAGTGCATTAAAGACTCCGGCATTTATTGCAAGTATCCTGGGAATTATTGCAGGATTATCGAAGGTGATCCTTGCAGTTTTAGACAGTCCTTTCGGAGGCGTGTACCAGAGTGTGGAAAATATTCTCACCACATCTGTGACTGCCATTATTTTACTGGTAGTGGGATACAGCATGGAACTGAATGCGAAATTATTAAAGCCATGCATTGCCACGATCATCTTACGTGTATTGCTTCAGGCAGTGATGATCGCAGGAGTTCTTGTTGCTGTACATTATCTGGTAGGTGATGATCGGCTGGTCAATCTTGCAATTATCAGTTATATGTCAGCACCGGCCACATTCAGTATGCAGACTTTTATGAAAGATGAAGAAGGAAGCGCTTATGTTTCCACAACAAACTCCATGTACTGTCTGGTATCTATTCTTGTATATATAATTATGGCAGTGACAATCTACTGATCATGAAATCTGAATAACAGAAAATGAAAATTACCGCGGATTGAAATAGACCTGGCGGTAATTTTTGTATGTCGCAGGAAATTACTTCGTAATGTACCTGTGATATATAGTGCTCCGCATGAGGCGTAGAATCCTGTAAACGGGAAAGGGGTTGCAGATATTTAAATAATTTGGTAAAAACAACTAAAATATATTGAATGATGGCAAAAAAAATGTAAAATAAAACGAAAACAAAGACTTGTGGAAAGGGAGCATACGTATGGAGAAAAGGTATACGATTGGTGTAATGATCGGAAATGCAAATTCACCGCATACGATGAATCTGATGCAGGGTATTTTTCATGCAGCTAAGTCTATGGACGTAAATGTTCTGTTTTTCTTGGGATTCACAGTAGTTATTACTATAAATCTTATTTTGGCGAAGATACGGAAGATGATTATGATTATCAGTTCAATGTAGTTTATGATTATCAGGCGTTCGCAGATGCGGATGCATTGATTATTGCATATGGTTCCCTTTGTATTTTTCTGGACGAAAAAGAAAGGAAAACGTTTCTGGACAAATATAAGGATAAGCCCTGTGTTCTCGTAGAAGAAAGAGACCATTCAGGAAAAGCTACTTCTATTATAGCAGACAACTATCACGGTATGTATGCTGTGGCAGAACATCTGGTGAGGAATCATGGATATCGAAGATTTACTTATCTTGCAGGACCTCATGGAAATACAGATGCCAATGAACGGCGTCAGGCGGTCTTTGATGTAATGAATGCATATAAAGTTTCATTTGATGAAAGCAGGGTAGCATATGGAGATTTTTCGTCCTGCGTTCAGCAGCAGGTGAATCAGCTGCTGGACGAAAATGCAGATAAAAGAGCAATTGAAAACCTGTTACTGAGAAAAAGACAGATTCATGATAAAATTTTGTCGCATATTATAAAACGTGAAAAAGAAAAATTCAGTACATTTCAGCAGGAAAGCTGGTTTGTGCCTCTGATCTCGAGAGATATGCTGTGTCATATGGATGATGAACGGGAATTTTACAGAAGGTCGCTGGTGAAATTGCAGGCATTGGGTGCGGAAGCATCATATTTTTATATTTTTGAACATCCCACCGCGCATTTTCGAAATGAAGAATGGCATTGCCCCAAGCGAATGTATCTGACTGCATATCAGTCCGGTGAAGATATTATTGCATATGAAGAGGATAAAAGACCGGAAGTTGTCACGACATTTGCAGGGGAAGGGAAAATTACCCGCAGAAAGAATCATGCCCAGAATTATGTGGCTACGATTTTCTGCCTGTTTTCAGGAGAAATACAGTATGGAATTCTGGTAGCAGAGATTGATCCGGCTTATCTGTCTTTATTTTATCTGATCAGCAGACAGATTGGAAATATGCTCCGAATGTATCAGATGTCAGAAGAACAGAAGACTATACAGCGGAAACTGGAAATACTGGTCAGAGAAATACAGGAGAAAAATGAAGTTCTGAATTTTATTTCCGAATCAGATGCACTGACAGGGTGTATGAACCGCAGGGGATTTATAGAAAAAACTCTTCAGATGAACAGAGACCATGAGGGAGAAGAACTGCTGATCTTATTTGCAGATCTGGATCATCTGAAAGAAAAAGTGGATGCCGGATGTGAGTTCCTCACAACACAGATGTTCTTTGACAATAATATTCTTTATAACTTTATGTACAAAGCACTAAAACATGGAATCGATGTTCCTGTCGTAGCAGGAATTATGCCGATCACCAACGCAAACCAGGTAAAACGGAGCATTGCCCTATCCGGAAGTTTGGTACCGCGCCGTTTCCTTGCAATCGTTGACCGTTTTGGAAGTGACCCGGCTGCCATGAAACAGGCAGGTATCGCCTACGCGACAGACCAGATCATCGATCTGATCGCAAACGGTGTCAATCATGTGCATATTTATACGATGAACAAACCGGATGTCGCAGGAGCGATCCTTGAGAACCTTTCGGATATTTATGTGAGGGATTAGTACGGCTATTTGTTTCCGGACAAAATATATAGCTTTTATGAAAAAAATAATATCATTAGCTGCTTAGAAATGGAGATTAGTGTGAAAAATAAGATTTTTCACACGCAAGATTTGTGCTTACGCACAAACTTGAGATGCGCAAAAGACAGCGCAAGAATGGAGATTAATGTGAAAAAACAGGAAGAAATTTTTCGTGAGATCCAGGAGATGATGGGAGAGACAAAAGAAGGAAGAATCCGCTGGAGTGTAGAGGTTATGACTACCGAGGCAAATCCGGCAGAAGAAAAACCCGTTGAGCATGAGGATGGATTAGACTGGACGATTGATGAGTGCTATGTTTCTTACTATTGTAGATATAAAGGAAAAGATTTTTGTCTGATCACTTATGAAATGTTAAAAACTGCAAACAGAAGCATAGGAGAGCAGAAAGTAAAATCAAGCAATATGGTATTTTTACCACCACTTGGCATGCGTTTTTTTGATATTCATGCACTGCTGCCATATAGCATAGAGGTATCGAATGTATTACTTGACGCAATACACCGTCTCTGGGTAATGCTGCTTGATATGTATAAAGTGGACAAGGGCAGTATCTATTTGAATGTAAGACCCGGAACACTCACGATCGAGGATGAAAAGAATTGACAGGAACGATTTTTACGTCATGATCATTTAGGGGAGAAGAGGTAATATCTGTTGAAAAAACAAACCAAAACAGCCATGAAGCTGTCTGTTATTGCTATGATTGTGTCTGCATTTATGATGCTGGCAGCCTGCACAGAAACAGTGCAGAAACAAAAGATACCTGGTGCAACATATATGGGAGGGAACAATACGATTACTGAGATCTGTAAAGAACTTGACTCTGCGGGAGCTGCGCATGTAGACATATTTCGGGAATGGGCGGTTGATTTTGCAGATTCCGCAGGAAAAAATGCAAAGCTGGAAGATACATGGTCAGATCCTGGGAAAATGAAAGCGGATATCGGTAAATGTATGGATGGCTGGGAACAGAATCATGATTATTCAGATGCGGACTGTAGAATGACAGCTTTTCTCCTGTTAGATGGGGTGATCCGCTCGGAATTAACGGAAGATCATTATGAGGGAACCTATCTGATGTTTGACACAGAAGCGATAGATAATGTGGACAGGTATGAAATCATAAAAGAGAACAAAGATATGTTTACCACACTTTATGGTGAAAAGAGTGTTACGGATGACAGACATCCGGAATCTGCATTTTGCGACAGCTGGAAAGAATATGGATTTCAAATAGATAATGACAGAATATCGCTTCTTAGTATCGTAATATATGATCCATATACGGATGCTGTTTTTGTAGGTCATACTGGTATCCTGATAAAGTATAGTGATTATTATTTGTTTGTAGAAAAGATTGCATTTGAACAGCCATATCAGGCAACCAGGGTGCAGACGATTGATGAACTGCTCGATATCTTGTCCTTAAGACCGGAATATTTTGGAGAAGAGGGAGAACCCGGACCATTTGTTTATCATAATGGAGATTATATTGGAACGTTAAAGAGAGCGACTTAAGAAAGCATAAGGAGAATTCAGATAAAAAGAAAGCTATACCGGTAATGGGAGAGACTTTCAGATACCTCCCGGCAGGTATCTGAAAGTCCGGGAGTGAATGAAAATAGAACCGTTGGGTATGATTGCCGGTTATGTACAAAAGAGTATCATAAAAGGGTTATTTATTTGAGCTGTCTGCATCGATTACAGATTGGATCTGTTTCATCAGAGTATCATAGTTATCCTGATTATCGATTCCACCGAGCATCGGATCACCCACGATGTTACCATTTCTGTCGACGAGTATTGTGGTAGGAAATGCCATGATATTGGAGGCATATTTGCCTGCATCTGAAGATGAATCAATAGAAAGATTGCGGTATTTAGCACCTTGGCTTTCAAGAACAGAGGCAGCTTCTTTGATAGCCGATTCATTTCCATCGAAGGTTTCTGTGTTGATGCCGACTACTTCTCCTCCCATTGCCCTGACTGCATCATTTAATTCATTCAGTTTGGATAACTCAGCAACACAAGGCTTGCAGCCGGTAAACCAGAAATTGATGACAGTTACTGCATTTTCGGAAAAAAGACTTTCGTCAACAGAATTACCATCGAAATCCTGACCTGAGAAATTTTTGAATGGTGATGCATCTTCAGAATTAGTATTCTGCCCATTTTTATCGGATTCTGTAGTTTCTTTTTCAATTTCTGCGATCTGTTCTTCGATTTTTCGTATGGTTTCAATATCATCAGTAAGTGTTTTGAATTCGTCATCAGTAAAAGAATCTTTGTTTGATTCAGCGGTATCAGCCAGATAATCAGCATAATTTCCGTTTGAATCTGCAGTGTTTTTATTCATCAGACCAAATAATTTGTCCCATATATCTTTATGCTCTGCAAAGATCCGGTTCTCCTGCTGATATAAATCATCCAGCTTTGTGTTGGAATTGTCCGCAGATGCCGTGCTGTCTTCAGCCGTGGTATTCTGTGGTTCTGTGGTGCTTACAGTTCCTTTTCCGCTGCAGGATGTAAGCAGCAGTGCGATGCTGAGTGTGACAACTGAAATAAATGTAATTTTTGTTTTCATGGATAATTGCTCCTTTTTTAAATTGTAATAAGATTGATAGTTACTGGTTTATGACTGCTGGTTACTGTTGTTCTTTTTTTTACATGATTTCCCCATAAACTGGTAGTGGATCGCATCTTTAGGACAGGCTTTTATACAGGCTCCGCATCGTATGCATTCCGGATGATCTGGAGTTTTACACACATCCACATCCATTTTACAGACACCGGCACATTTGCCGCAAGATACACATTTACCGGTATCTATATGCATCTGTAAAAGAGATACTTTATTAAAAAGCGCATAGACTGCGCCAAGCGGACAGATCCATTTGCAGAACGGGCGATAAAACATAAGGCTTAACAACACGACCGCAACCAGTATTCCGGCCTTCCATGTAAACAGTTTTCCCAATGCCGCACGGATGCCTGCATTTGCAATCGAAAGTGGAAGTGCCCCCTCTAATACGCCCTGTGGACAGAGGTATTTGCCAAAAAATGGATCCCCCATTCCCAGCTGGTTCGTCACCAATATAGGAAGCAGAATAACGAAAACCAAAAGAATTCCATATTTGATAAACCGATTACACTTTCCTGCCGGGATAAAGATTTGTGTCTTCTGGCAGATACGCTCAACTAGTCCCTGGAACAGCTCCGCACCATGCAGCATTGTTTTGAACAGGGAAACGCCCAGCTGCTGGCTGCCATCACGAGCATTTTCCACGATCTGCGCCAATCCTTATCCACCTTCACAAATGTCTCCAGGAAAATTGTTTTTCC
>OJNJ01002128.1_pt1 | contig 10600 bp, 4 predicted proteins | sample 1597491 | NCBI WGS metagenome assembly OJNJ01 (sample SAMEA2452132, study PRJEB22498) | human gut metagenome | biome: human feces; feature: human gut; material: feces | place: Australia | collected 2012 | reverse complement strand
AGTCACGGGGAACGGAATTCGGGCTACGGTATTGGGAGGTAGGAACATCGTTTGCATATTGCCAGTTGCTCATCCATGCGATAGCGATGCGGCGGTTGTCGGGAGCATCACTCCAAGTCACGGTGGCATAATGGTCTTTTCCCCAGTCCATCCATTTGGTTTTGGAGGGTGATTCGTTTACAAACTCTTTTCCGTTGAAGGAGCCTACAAAATATTGAGTGGCCGAGTCACCGAAAGGACCGTCGCCGAGGCTGCAAAGAAGTACCCATTTCTTTTCATTTGTTCCTTCTACCGGGAGTTCGAATAAGTCGGGACATTCCCAAACGTTTCCGTGTGCGCCGTGTCCTTTGCCGAAGCTGCTTTCAAATGTCCAGTCTTTCAGGTTGGGGGAAGAGAAGAATTGCATTTCCTGCCCTACTGCCAATACCATGATCCAGCGTTTGGTGCCTTCGTACCAGAATACTTTCGGGTCGCGGAAGTCACGTGCTTCGGATACTAATACAGGATTGTTTTCGTATTTGGTAAAGGTACGTCCGTTGTCGGTGCTGTAAGCAATGCTTTGCACCTGACGGTCGCCGTTTTGTGTATAGATGGCGACGATGGCGCCTGCACCGAAGCCGGCGGTATTATGATGATCTATCACAGCGGAGCCACTGAAGATAGTACCGAATGCATCCGGGGCGATTGCTACGGGGCGATGTTCCCAGTTTACGAGGTCTTTGCTTATGGCATGTCCCCAGTTCATATTTCCCCATTTGGAGCCGTAAGGGTTATATTGGTAGAAAAGGTGGTATTCGCCGTCTTTGTATACCATTCCGTTCGGGTCGTTCATCCATCCGTAGAGGGGAGAAAAGTGATAGGTGGGACGGAACTTTTCACGGTTGCTTGTATCGAACGTATCGGACAATTTCATTTCCTTGCAGCAAGCGGTGTTGTCCGGCGAAAGGTTGACACGAACCGGGTCGTTGGAGTTCATTTTAAATTTGAAAGAGATTAGTTTGCCGGAATAGTCGGAAAGGTCTACCGGAACAAAGTAATCGACTTTATGGATGGCCAGACGGACATCGAAGTTCTTTACCTCTTTATTATTAATAATCATGCTGATACGCACATCGGGCGATGCATCTTCTACGGGCAACAACAGATACTTCTGGTTAGTGTTGACACGTACGAGGCAATGTCCTTCTCCTAAATCTTTAATTAATAGAAGAGAGTTATCCGCACGGGCGGATAGAGAGATATTCATCACAATCATACAAAATAAAACCGCGAAGGTTTGAATTTGTTTGGAAGAGAGTCTTAAATTCATGCTTTATGGTATTAAGGTTGTTACAGTGCAAAGATAGGCGCTCCGGGATGAAACGCCTATCACTTTTGTTTCAAACACTGTAAAAGATGTTACTTTTCTATTAATAGGTGCTCACTTGAATATCTGATACAGTGATTTCGCCTTTATAACAGCAGAGTGCCCACGGATTCTTCTGCATTTGATAGATGCGGTTCGTGAAAGATAACTGGTCGTTGATGTAAGTCACACAAACCGACTGGTCACTGTAAATCGTCACACGGTATTCATTATCCGCCGGGATATTGAATTTGTTATCAAACAAGTATTTGGCATTGTCACCGTCTTTCTCGAAGTTGGCTTTACCCTCGTCAGCGTTGACGTGGATGCTATACCATGATTTGGAGTCCGTTCCACGGACGAAAGAGATTCCAAAACGATCTGTATTCGAGGATGCTTTTACGGTAAAGGAAATCTTGTTGTGTACTTTCAACCGGTTGAAGATAACGGAAGCTCCTTCGGCCAACGTATAGGTTTTACCGCTTTCTGTTACGTTTCCGTCTTTAGCCATCACTTTTACCTCTTGTGCAGAAGTGTATTTACGGTCGATTGCATCGGGAACTCCAAGGGTTAACGTACCGTCTTCGTGCTGAATGAGGCGTTGTGCCACCAAGTTGCCAGCCCATTCGGGTTCTACATCCCCTACGTTTCCATTATCATTGCCGGCACGGGTAGGACACCAGCCCCAGATGTAACGGTTGGTTCCATCGGAAGCAGTCTTGCCTGCATAGAATGCACGGCTGTCCAGCATACCTTCCCGATTGTCCGGCCATATTCCGGCATCATTGGCGGTGGTTGCTTTCAGTTCTTCAAGTGTTCTGCCTTTGAAGTATTGTACCTTGCGCATGAAGGAAGCTTGTTCCGAATAGACCAGATACCACCAGTCTCCCATCTTGAATACGTCCGGACATTCGTAGAAACGGTCCCACATCATGGTCATAAATGTGCCGGCAGACGCCCACTCTTTCAGGTCAGTAGAGGTGAATTCGGCAATGTGTCCTTTTCCGTTTTTACGGGTGGCAATCAGCATGTGATAAACGCCGTCTTCGGTCTGGAACAGGAACGGGTCGCGGAAGTCATTCTTGTCATAGCCGTACGTATCTCCTTTCAGATAGAAAGTGCGGTTCTTGGTCCATGTTTTAAAGTCGGGAGAGGTAGCCACCATGACTACCTGTGCATTCTGGTCGGAAGAAGGTTTGAATTTATTGCCGGTGTAGAAGGTGTAGTAGAGTTTATCAACCGGATTATAGATGGTACCTCCTGTACCGATGGCGGCATCCTGTTCGTCACGACCTCCACACGGAATCAGTTCGCCGAGAGATTCATAAGTAGCACCATCTTTGGTGGCCACCCCGAAAATGGGGTGGTAAGTAGCTTCGGGGTTCGGACGGTAATCTTGCAGGTACATCACTTTAAAGTCTTTGGCAACCGGATCATAGAATGGCATCGGGTCACCGACAAAGCCTACCTGCGGTTTATAGTACATCGAGAAGCCATGCTCGTCGGCCGATTGGAAGTAAGTGGCTGTACCGTCCCAGTCTCTTTGAGTCAATACGGAATCCATCTCATCACTGCAAGCGCTCATTGAGGCCAACAGCGTGGTGATTGCTATATGTAAGATCATATTTTTCATAATTATTGCTTATTCTTTTATTTACATAAGTAGTTGATTGCATTCAGAGTCATTTGCTCTACGTTGTAGTGGTAGTAGTCGACAGAAGTGTCTACGCCTTTACCGTACCAGTCGTAACAACCGGAGCCGATACAAATTGTGCGTCCGCTGTTGGCGCGCGGCTCGAATTCGGCAATGATTACTGCACCGTCGTCTCCGCATGCCACATCGATTCCTCCTGTCAAGCTACGCCATGCGTTCAGATCCTCATAACCTCCCCAGTCTGTTCCGATATGCCATTGTGCCGTACTATTGGTAGTCGCGTAACCAGCATCAAAGGTATAGACTCTTGTTTTGTCACCATCTTTCCATCTTAAATCCTGAAATAACGGATGCGACTCGTTGCCGACAATTGGAAAGCTCCATGCCCCATCAACGACTTCGGGTGAGTCTTCACTTCTTCCCCAACTGTTGTTGGGTACACGCTCGTCTTTTGCAATGCTAAGGTCCTTAATATAGAAAGTTGCATAGCGGGTCAGCAACAGGTTACCACCGTTTTGATAGTAGACTTTAAATTTCTCTATGGCAGCTTTCGCATCATCCGGCAAAGGAGGATTATCGCCATTGTCTGCATGGAAATGCCACCAGATTGCAGTATATTTACCTAAATCTACTTTTCCGTCTACTACATCTTTGAATGAGATGTATTCGGACATGGATATATTATCCATCATCCACTGGGCAGCGGCTTTTTCTTCAGGACTTGTCAGTTGGCTCACAGAAGAAGCTGTGCCGATAAAGGCAGTCGGAATTACATTTCCTTGAGTAACTGTTACTACATAAGGAGTCACTGCCGAACGGTAAGTTGCCGTATAAGTGACAGGGTTGGTAAAGTCCTGGATGCTGCCGGATGCCGGAGTCACAGTAACTCCATCTGATCCGGTGAATGTACCTTTCAACTGGGTAATATCCACTGTCAGCGGAACAACTACAGAGATTGTTTTTGATAGCTGGTCTACTTTTCCGACATACGTATCATTCAACTTAAAGGTCAGTATCTTTGCTTCGTCTCTCTTCACGGTAATCGTATAGCTCATCTGTACGTCGCCATTCTTCACGGTCAAAGATACGGGAAGAGAAAAGTCGATTGTTTCACCGACAGCGATGCTCGCCGTAGCACCTTCGGAAAGATTGATTTCACTGACGGCCATCCGGGTAACGTCATAATCGTAAGGAACTCCCACTACGATTGTCTTATTCTGATAATCGATCGTCCCTGCGTATTCATCCAGTTTGATAGAGTTCACCCATACATCTCCGTCCAGACGAAGATTGGATTTGAAGTCATCGCTACATCCCGCAACTGTCAGACATGCTACAGTCACCAACAGGATGGTATAGAGTTGTTTTATGATTGATTTCATTTTATTCTTTGTTTTAAGATTGATGGTTACCAACCGAAATTCTGTGTATAATTTCCGTTACTGGCACTGATCTGTTCGAATGGAATTGGAAGGTATTCGTTCTTATTTTCCGTAAAACCTGCATTCTTGTAAATAGAACAACGGGCTGCTTCGGTCACATAATAAGCATTGATAACGTCTTTGGCTTCTCCCCATCTTACGAGGTCAAAGAAACGTGAGCTTTCCATACCGAACTCTATACGGCGTTCCCATTTCAGCATTTTCATGGCTTCGTCCTGTGTATATGCTTTCAGTTCATAAGGGGTTACTTTGAAGTTTACTCCGTACTCTTCTTTGTAATTGAAGATCAGCATTGTACTTCCGGCTGCACGGCTGCGTACATCGTTGATAAGTGAGATGGCATCGGCAATGCGTCCGTCGTTCAACTGTATCAGGGCTTCGGCACGCATCAGCAATACGTCTGCATAACGGATGACGATATGATTCAGGGAACTTGCCCAATAAGAACCTTTCTTCAGGCAGTCACAGTCCGGGTCTACATTCTCTTTGAGCGAAACATAATATCCGTAAAGTCCCTTGCTACGGCTCCAGTCATCATTCTTCTGAATCAGGTAGCCTTCGTTATATTTATAAGGGAAGCCCGGCATACCTACCGTGTGGAATAAACGGGGGTCTACATTGTCCGTCGTAACCTCGTAGTTCTCATTATCGTAGGTATTGAACAACGGTTTTCCCTGCGAGTCGGTTTTGAAAGCATTCACCAGATTTTGGCTCGGTTTGTGGAAGTCACAGCAGCCTAGTATCTGCGGAGTTGTCAGTCCCATTCCCCAGTTCAGGTTACCGTTGTATGTTCCGTCGTTGATAGAATATTGAATCGCCCATACAGACTCTGCGCCATTTTCATATTGAGGCAGGAAGTTCATGCTATAATCATTTTCCAATCCGTAACCAGCTTTGGCCATGATGAGAGGATCGGTATATTTCACTACCTGCTTTAGGTCTTCTTCGTTGATACCGGTAAGGTTGTTGTTCACTCCATCCTGACGGTAGGCTTTAAACAGGTAAGTCTTTGCCAGGTAAGCGGCAGCGGCAGCTTGTGTGGGACGTCCTTTTTCTATCTGCACTTCCGGCAGATTGTCGTAGGCAAACTGGAAGTCGTCTGCTATCTTTTGCCATTGTTCGTTATTGGTATAGGTAGTATTCGAAAGCTCGTTGTAAGCATCCGGGTCCATGTTTTCATCGTTCACTATGACGATCTTCTTAAACAGTTCCTTCAGCATGAAGTGGGCGTGTCCGCGCAGGAATCTCATTTCAGCAATGCGCTGGTTCTTCAACGGATAAGTCTTTTCATCCATCAGGTCGAGTGATTGCAAGGCCGTGTTGGCACGGGTGATGCATTGATACAGTCTTTTCCATATATCGTTGATGTTCCAGTCGGTAGTGTTGATACCTTTAGAAATCTCCAGTGCGTTGAACACACCGCCGTCTTCCGTACCGGAACCGCCCTTATAACAATCGTCGGAACGCACGTCATAATTCCAAAGCGAGAAGGAAGAGTTGATGTCGTCACCTGTTGCCCAAATGGCGTAGGCTGAAATCACGAGGTTGTCCACGTATTCGGGAGAAGCGATCTGATCGCCGGTCACAATACCCTGCGGAACCTGACGATCCAGAAAATCGTTGCAACTGCTTGTCAGCAAGGTAAATCCGATGGTTGCTATGTATAGTATCTTTTTCATGATAGTTCGTTTTATAAATGAAGTGAATTAAAATCCGATGTTAAGTCCGAAGGTGATATTCACAGGGATCGGATAAGAGAAGTTCGGGTTTTCGGGGTCTTCTCCCGTAAAGTCTTTACTCTTGATCGTCAGCAGATTTTGTGCGCTGCAATAGAAACGTAAACGTTCCATTCTCAACTTCTTGGAGATTACTGCCGGAACTGTATAGCCTAATTGGATATTACGCAGTTTCAGGAAGGAACCGTTTTCAACAAAGTAAGTGGAAACACGCTGTTCATTGTTTGTATCGCTGCGGGTCAATGCCGGAATCGTAGAGTTCGGATTAGTAGGCGACCAGGCATTGAGCAGGCGGGTTCCTTTGTTCAGGAAGCCGACATTGGATGCACTCCAGAAGTCACTTTTCTTCTTCACGTCACTAATGATATCTACTCCTTGAACGCCTTGCCAGAACATAGTCAGGTCGAAGTTCTTATATTCCAGGTAGATATTCAATCCGTAGCTGAAAGCAGGAGTCGGATCGTAAATCCATTCCTGGTCTTTTTCATCAATCACACCGTTATGGTCGATGTCGCGGTAGCGGATACGGCCTACGGCTGCACCTTCCTGCGTAGCGTGATTGTCCACTTCTTCTTGTGATTTGAAGATACCGTCGGCAATGTAGCCCACTTGTGAGTTGTATGTATGACCGACTACACTTTTTACTCCATTACCACCAAACTTTCCATTGGCAGCCACTGTCTCCGGCAGTTCAAGAATTTCATTCCGGTAAGTGGAGATGTTTCCGTTCAGGTCGTAAGTCAGTCCGAAGGCAGTCTTGTTGCGGTAGCCCAAGTTGAATTCAAAACCCTGGTTTTTCATTACGCCCGAATTAATCCAACGGTTGCCACCTTCTCCCAATACTCCCACACCTGCCATTTCAGTCAGGATATCGGTGGTTTTCTTGTAATAGTATTCCAATGAACCATACAGGGATTGCTTGAACAGGCTGAAGTCGATACCAACGTTTGTCTGTGTGGTTGTCTCCCACTTGATATTGTCATTACCAATCTGGTTACGTTTGAATCCGGAAGGCAGAGTACCACCTCCGTTAGAACCTGTAATATCGTATGCCGTACCGTAGCTTTGACCGCCAAATGAATCTGTTGTTCCATAATTAGGAGCGTAGATAGTGTAACGGGCAAGGTTGGAGATTTCCTGATTACCGGTCTGTCCCCATGAAGCACGCAGTTTCAGATCGTCCAACCAAGTCAGTTCCTTCATAAAGCTCTCCTGTGTGATGCGCCATCCCAAAGAAACGGAAGGGAAAGTGGCATAACGATGGTTTTTACCGAAGCGGGAAGAACCGTCACGACGGAGCGTCAATGAAAGCAGATATTTGTCAGCATAAGAATAGTTCATTTTGCCGAAGAAAGAGACAAGCGAGTAACCCTCACCGGCACCGTAAGCCTGTGCTGTGCCGCTACCTGCATCGGGCCACATATAGTCGGGAGTAAGGATAGAGAAATCTTCTTTATAGCCGGAGAAATGACTGTCGTCTTCCCGGTTCAGCTCCATACCTGCCATAACGTCTCCACGATGTTTGCCTATTTCCAACTGGTAAGTGGCAATGGCATTCCACATCCATTTGGTCCAGTGTTCCTGTTTGGCTTCCACTGCACTCTTGCCGTTGTTGGTCTGTGTTCCTTCCTGATAAGGATAGGTGAAGTAACGGGCTTGTTTGTTTGCGTAGTCCAGACCAAAAGTAGAACGAACATTGAATCCTTTGAAGAGGCTTAGATTCACATAAGCATCACCGAACATACGCCAGTAAGTGTATCGGTTGTCTTTGTTGTATTCGAGTACCGCGCGAGGATTACGACGGTCCGGCCATCCGCCTACCGGTCCTCCCCATGAACCATCCGAAGCATAAACGGGGATAGCGGAAGGAATGTCCAAAGCAGTTTCAATAATTCCGCCGGGAGCTTGTACTTCCGAAGTACGGTTTAAGGTGAAATGCTGGCCGATAGTCAATATATCATCAATTAATTTATAATCGCTGTTCATACGGGCGGAGAAACGGTCGAAGTCTGTATCTTTGATTACACCCAGGTTTTTGTAATATCCCAGAGAGAAGAAGGAAGAACCTTTCTCCGAACCGTTGCTGACAGAAAGATTGTATTGCTGGATGACACCTGTACGGGTAATTTCATCAAACCAGTCGGTATCTGCCACAGGCATTGTATTCTTCGAGTCCAGGTATTTGGAAAGACTCATACCGTATAGTACCGGATTTCCGTTGGCATTGTAGCCCCAATTATAGTTATATCCCAAAGCATTACCATTCGGGTTCTCGCCATCGTTTACATAGGCTTGCCACATGGCACGTCCGTACTGTTCCGTATTCAACACATCCATCTTACTTTGATACATGGAAGCTGAAACCGAAGCATCAAAGTTGATTTTAATCTGGCCTTTCTTTCCTTGTTTGGTAGTAATGACGATAACGCCATTTGCAGCACGCGAACCGTAGATGGATGCTGAAGCAGCATCTTTCAGTACTTGAATGGATTCAATGTCGTTTCCGTTCAATTCGTGCATACCAGCTTTGGTAGGAACTCCATCGATAATATAAAGAGGATCGTTGTTGTTCAGCGTACCGATACCGCGAATACGTACGGTAGCCGATCCGCTCGGATTTCCATCTGCCGTAATATTCATACCGGGTACGCGGCCTTGAAGTGCTTTCACCGGGTTGTTCTCCCCTTGCTTCTGGATTTCGTCGACTTTCACTACGGAAACAGCACCGGTCAGGTCGGCTTTACGTTGAGTGGTATAACCTGTAACGACCACTTCATCTACCATTTGAGTGTCTTCCTCCAATAATACATTAACGATAGTAGCCGATTTTACGGTCACCGGTTTATAACCAATATACGTAATCTTTAAAGTAGAGTTAGCTGGAACCGAAAGGGTGAAATTACCATCTAAATCAGTAATAGTTCCATTAGCAGTAGCTGTAGCTTCAACAACAGAGGCGCCGATGACCGGCTGTCCGTCCGTTTTAGAAGTAACGTTTCCTTTCACTGTTATGTTTTGCCCCCAAAGGACTGACATGAAAGTAAACAGGAAACAAACGCTACAAAGAAGTTTTTTGTTCTTCATAATACTAAGCATTAGTTTGATGTTATTAAATTAAAAGTACGAATTTTACTATATCGATGATGCAAATTACGGTTGATTTATATCAAACGACTGAAAAAAATGTTTCAAAGGCTATAACATTTGTTGCATAGAACGCTATTTTATAGGGTTTTATACATGTTTTCTTCTTGCTATGAGAAAAATGAGGTTCATATTCTCTTATGTAGATTGAAAGTGGTATCTTTGTGTAGTGATATGAGCCCCAAAATAGAGAAGACTCTTCATTAAGATAACAACCAATTAAAGATTCTAAAAACAGAATTCATGACTAAACAACAAGCATTAAAGCTCTTTGAGGAAAAAAAAGTACGTACGGTATGGGATGATGAACAAGAGAAGTGGTATTTTTCGATAGTAGATGTGGTTAGCATTTTAACTGAAAGTACCGATGGACGTAAATATTGGAATAAGCTGAAACAGAGACTTAAAGAAGAAGGAAATGAAACGGTGACAAATTGTCACCAGTTGAAAATGCAGGCAGTTGATGGCAAGATGAACTTAAAGATTAACTCTAAAATAATCCAACAAATAAACGATATGAAAACAATTTCCAACAAACAACTCACGATTCAAGTATCTCCCCACGGAGCTGAACTCTGCAGCATCGTCGCCAATGGAAAAGAATATCTGTGGCAAGCCGATCCTGCTTTTTGGAAGCGACACTCTCCTGTCCTATTCCCGATTGTAGGGAGCGTATGGGAAAATGAGTATCGGAATGAAGGGATTCCTTATACGCTTACTCAACATGGTTTTGCCCGTGACATGGAATTTACTCTTATTTCTGAAAAAGAGGATGAAGTACGTTACCGCCTTGTCAGCAATGAAGAAACTTTGCATAAATACCCTTTTCCATTCTGCCTGGAAATAGGCTATCGCATCCAGGGAAAGAAAATTGAGGTTATGTGGGAAGTAAAGAATACTGGCGACAAGGAAATGTATTTTCAGATTGGTGCACATCCTGCTTTCTATTGGCCAGAATTCGATGCAAGCAATTCTGAAAGAGGGTTCTTCAGATTTGACAAGGAAAACGGTTTGAAATATATTCTCATTTCAGAAAAAGGATGCGCTGATCCTTCTACTGAATATTCTTTAGAGTTGACGGACGGATTATTACCACTGGACACGCATACTTTTGATAAAGATGCTTTGATACTGGAGAATGAACAGGTCCGTAAAGTTACCTTATATAATAAAGAGAAACTGGCTTATCTTAGTCTACATTTTAATGCTCCGGTAGTTGGACTCTGGTCTCCACCTGCAAAGAATGCTCCTTTCGTCTGCATCGAACCTTGGTACGGAC
>OJNJ01002122.1_pt1 | contig 10617 bp, 7 predicted proteins | sample 1597491 | NCBI WGS metagenome assembly OJNJ01 (sample SAMEA2452132, study PRJEB22498) | human gut metagenome | biome: human feces; feature: human gut; material: feces | place: Australia | collected 2012 | reverse complement strand
TCGGAGTTTCTTCCGGTGTCGGGGTTGGGGTTGCCTCAGGAGTTGGCGTAACTGTTACTTCTGGTGTTGGAGTTGGTGTCACTTTTATGGTGTCTTTTTCTGCCTGTTTCAGAATATCTTTCATTGCGTTTATGATACCCTTTGAAGAGTAGGTTGCACCACTGACAGTATCAATGCCATCGACAGACTGATTCTGAATGATCTCATTTTCCAGGATATCCCATGCTTTCTTAAAGAACATAGGCGTATCTGTATGCTCTGCTTCCAGAGACTTGATCACACCTTTTTTAATCTTAGCTGTCAACGTAATTGTCCCACTGTATCCTTTACCGGTTCCTGTATAGGTTCCGTCTTTGTAAATCTGTTCGTCTCCCGGCTTCGGTGTTGGAGAAGGTTTCTTTGTAGGTTTCGGTGATGAAGTTGGAGTTGGCGTAACAACTGCCTGGTTTCCTGATGGAATTGCCTGTGACAATGCATTCTGAACCGCAGTAATAATTCCGTTTGAAGAATAAGTGGCACCACTGACTGCATCTACGTTCGGAGACTGGCTTGCAAGAATTTTGCTGATCACACCCTGTGCATTTGCAAAATAGGAGGCTGTTTCATTTGATGCATCTACAATATTGATAGCTGCAATTTTATGGTCAGTGACAGTTACCTGAACAGTGATCGTTCCTCCGAAACCGGTTCCGGAGCCTGTATAGGTACCGTCTGCATATCCACCAGCAGGAACTTCTGTAGTTGGTGTGACTGTGCTTCCTGCACCACCCCCTGCTGTACCTCCATTTGCAGAGGAACCTGTAGATGAATTTTTCTTTGTTCCTGTTTTAATCTTACTTGTTTTTTTTGTCTTTTTTGATGTTTTTGAAATTGAGGTTCCATTGGTTTCAGAAGAGTCTTCTGAATCAAAATCCTTACCTGCAGTTCCTTGTGAAATCAATTCTTTAATCTCATCAGTAGACATAACATTATTATTGGAAACCGACGTAGTCTCCACAGGACTTTTATCTGCCTGATAACAGGTTACACAGACTGCTGCAAAAACTGCTGCCGCAGGAATAAGCTTTAACCATGGACGGAAACTGTCCTGTTTGGGTTTCATTTCCGGAGTCTTATTATTTTTCTGCTCATTATTTTTGTCCATAAATTTCTCCTTCTTCAATAGTTCCAGGAAATCATATTCAAATGATTTCTTTTCAACTGTATAAAGTTTTACAGTTGAAAAGAAATCCTGCCCTTTCTGGTGGGATACAGGATTTCTTTTCTCAGCTCAGATTATTTTACAGTTACTTTAACTGTTTTGGTTACACCATTGCATGTTACTGTGATTTTGGCAGTACCCTTTTTAATACCCTTAATTGTACCATTGGATGATACTGTAGCAATTTTCTTGTTGCCGGATTTGTATGTAACTTTTCCTGACGGAGCTGCTTTTGCTGTGATCTTAGTTGTTTTTCCGACTTTTACAGATACAGATGTTTTGCTCAGTGTAAGAGTTGGATTTTTAACTGTTACTTTGCAGGTTACCTTTACATCTCCGCATTTAACTGTGATGACTGCACTACCTTTTGCTTTTGCAGTAACTTTACCGGTTGTTTTGTTTACGGCTGCAACTTTCGGGTTACTGGAAGTAAATGTAACTTTTGGTGCATCTGCTCCTGTTACAGTTGCCTTCAGTGTAGTTGTTTTTCCTTTGTAAACAGTGGCTGTTTTCTTGTTGAGAGTTACTGTTACCTTCGTATCTGCTTTAACAAGAGCCTCTACTGCTGCGTTCAGATGAGTTGTAGCTTCATCAACCTCTGCCTGAGTTGGCTTTTCTTTTGCAAGAAGATCCTTTGCTTCCTGAAGCTCTAACTGCATTGCCTTCCAGGAATCTGCTGTGTAATCTGCTTCTTTTAAGGCTTCTGCTTTTTCTACTGCTGCTTTTAATGCTGTTGTATCTGCTTCTCCTGCTTCCGGTTTTACGATGTTTGCATCTGTTGCATTAACTTCAAATACAGTATCTGCATATCCCATTGCATATACGGTGATTTTCCATTTGCCGGTTCCATCTGTTCCTTTTGGAAGCTGGCAGCGGTAGGAATCTGTCAGACCAAGCTGGATTCCCATTGCCTTGTGCATCCAGTTATCTGCTGCAAATTTTGTTCCGTAAGATGCCAGAACTTTATCACCATTTCCGTAGTAATCCCATTTTACAGCATACATTTTAGCACCAAGAGCTCCATATCCGTCACCTGTAATATCTACTCTTAAGAATTCGCCGTAACTTCCACTTGCTTCTTTTACTGTTGCGGTAACATTGGATGCTGTCTGGAGTGCCTGATCTTTAAGTCCGGAACCTGTACCGTTTGTTCTGGCCTTGAATGTGAATGTTCCATCGGAACCTTTTACAGCTTCTTTTAAGCCGTTTGTTTCAGCGGTAACATCCGCAACTGCACTATAGGACTGCAAATTGTTTTCTCCAAATCCTCCGGCAACTGTGCTTCCGTCTTCCACAACCTTGAACTGGGATTTGAAGGCTTCATAATCTTCTGCTTTTACTGCGACAGGTACATATTTCAGGCCTACTACGTTATAATGGTCGAATTCTACAACACTTCCATCAGCTTTTGTAATCTGTCCTCTTTCAGGCTGATTCAGCTTTACAGTTGTTCCGTCTGTAAGAACTGCATCATTAGCTGAGGTCCAGTAGGAAATCTCATAAGAACCGCCGTTTTTGTCATACATGATTGCTTCACACTGGTAGCTTCCTCTGTGCAGGCCATGGTTTACAGTAGCTCTGGTTACTGTGTCGAAACCGCCTTTGTCAAGTTCATCATGGCTGTCTTTTGTTCCATTGGAAGCTGTGTTTGCAGCATTATAAACTCCCTCAGATGCCCAGTACTGTGCCCATGTCAGACCTGCATAGACATATTTGTAGCCTGTTTCTGCTGTTGCAGCGAATTCATCTTCTGCTGCCTGATCGTCAACAAAAGGTGTTTCCTCATCGCCTGCAAAAGCATCAGCGGTGTCATCTGCTGCATCAAACTCATCTGTCTGTGCCTCAGTCTCCACAGCAGTATCAGATGTAAAATCCGCAGCCATAACCGGTAATCCTGAAACCATCATTGCTGCACTTAAAATTGCAGGAGCTGCCATTTTGATTAAATTTCCCTTGCGCATACCTTTAAATCCTCCTGAATATGAGTTAATAAATATATTTCCAAACTGTCCGGAAAACTGAAATTTTTGACAGTTCAGAGATCTTTATATAAGATAAACCTATTCACCGATGGAATAAGTATCTTTCAGTAATTGAAATCTTTCTTTCATGCCTTCCGTCATCCAGACATGATCAGAATCATCTACGAACAGTCCGTCTGCATTGTATTTCTTCAAAAGTTCTTCTGCCTTTTCTTTTCCCAGTACAAAGCATGCAGTGGAAAGTCCGTCTGCGTTCAGGCCGTCATTACACACAACCGTCACAGATGTGAGACCGCTTCTTGCAGGATATCCTGTAGCAGGATCCAGTATATGATGATATCGAACACCATCTTCTATAAAGTATTTTTCGTAATCTCCGGAAGTAGATAAAAATTCAGTACCATTCAGAGTAACTACTCCCAGGTAATCACCTTCTGTATCCCGCGGATCAGTGACAGCTACCTGCCAGGCAGAGCCGTCGGGTTTGCTTCCATAGCTCATAACACTGCTGCCGCCCAGATTCAGGATCATGCCTGATACATTTTTATCTGCATCAAGAATCTTCTGTGCTGCATCACAGCCGATTCCCTTACCTGCAGCCCCCAGATCAAGGGTTACTCCCTCCGGCATGGTAACTTTATTTCCATCCAGAGTCACCTTGTCATATCCTACATTTTCAAGCAGGGAATTTAATTCATCATCTGAAGGAATGTGCGGATTTTCTCCGTCAATGTCCCACAGGCGGATCACTCTTCCCATAGTAGGATCCATGGCTCCGCCAGAAGCTTTCGACAAATCCAGTACCTGTTTTAAACAGGTGGCAGTTTCATCAGATACCGTTGTTGTATTCCCGGCATTTTGATTGATCTGATATATCTGAGAACTTTCTTTTGTCCAGGAGATCCAGTTTTCTTCCACATCTTTTAATGCAGAGATTACGTCTGCTGTGATGTCCTCACCTGTTGTGTAAAGAGTCTCTGATACTACGGTGTCCATAGCAAAGTCTGTTTTGGTGTATGTGTTTATTTCAGAGTTTCCCCATGCAGTCCGGGATGTGCATAAAAGAGAGGCTGTAATAAAAAGTCCCAGTACAAAAGAGCGTCTGTTTGTCATATATTTTCTGATTCCTTATCCTCTTATTGTTGTTTCCAACTAACTCTATAGACTATATCACTGTATGGATAGTATGTCTACCAATATAGTTAGTTCTTACTAATCAAATTTTTTCAATAAGTTAGCAGTTGCTAATTTTTATCAATAACAGTGCCTGTATGAATATTTTTCCTTGGGCAGACTGCAGTGCAGGCGTGACAGCAGATGCATTCCCCTGAATGTGCAGTATCGCCGTCAATATCCAGATGTGCCGGACATCTCTTCTTACAGAGAGTACACTTTGATGCACAGTTTGGACGATTTCGTTTGAAAAGTGCTCCCGGGATGATCGGCATGATTGCAAATACTGCTCCCATGGGACAGAGAAACTGGCAGAAGAAACGCTCCTGTGTACACATTCCGGCCATGATCAGGATCAGCAGAACTGTTCCCACAATGTAGGTAGATTTCGGCAGTCTGCCTGTTGTAAGCATGGAGAATACATCCCATGGACTCATTCCCTGTAATTTAGAATAGAATCCTGTCATGCAGGAAAGAAGCAGGAACGCAAGGAGTACATATTTTACTTTCTGCAATCTGTGTACCCATTCCTCCGGATATCCATGTTTTTTCTTTTTTCCAAAGCATTTCGCACGGATAAACGCGGTAAGCTCATACAGAGCATCTCCCAGTGAGCCAAACGCACAGGCATAACCGCAGAAATGACGCCCGAACAGAATGGTAATAATTAACAGTAACGCCGTAATATCCAGAAAAGAGTTCCAGGTTACGCTCTGCTGTCCTCCGATTGCAAGAAAGATGGATTTGACTCCTGCAAATGCCGTGGAAAAAAGGGAGGGCGCTGCTATAAAAAATATAAGCTGTATGGCGGCACGGATCAGCCGTACCTTTCGTTGTTTCTTTTTCATGCGTTTTCCGCCTTTGATAATGCGTCATTTACTGCTTCTAAGATACCGGTAGAACTGAAAGTTGCTCCGGAAATAGTGTCAACATCTGTGCTCTGCTCGCTGATGACACTGTTTATGACATTCTCGCCCTGTGACAGATAAGCACTGTCCTCACCCGGCGCACTGACTACACTGACTGCTGTAATAGTATCGTCTTCCAGTGTTACCTGGACTGTGATGGTTCCACCGTATCCGGTTCCTAAACCTTCAAAAGTACCGTTCTTATATACATTATCAGAATCATCGGTTTCTTCAGAATCTGCCTGATCTGCATTTTCTTTATCCTCTGCAGAATCTTTTTCGGATTTATTATCAGCTTCTGAAGATACATCAGAAGAAGCATTACTTTCTGCTGCTGTTTTCTGTTCCTCATAAGTTTCCTTTAATGCTGTAAGGATCTGGTCCTGCTGGTTCTCAAGGCTCTCTGTTTTGGCAGTCAGATCTGCAATATCCTGGGCCTGTTCTTTATCCTTTACTGTTCCGTTATAGAAAAATACCGCCATGATAATCAGCAAAAGTGCGATCAGACGCAGATAAAAATTTTGATTATTCACGTTGTTTCCTCTCCTTCATTTTTTTATTTTGCCGGATATGATATCTGTTTTTGGATGAAGCAAAACTTAATCATAACTAACTTTAAAAGTGTATCATTTTAGTATATAAAAATCTATATATAACAGATTCTGCTAATGTTGTTTTTTTCTCATTAAGATGACCCCGGAGCAAAATCCGAGGTCATTTATTGTGTGAATTATTTACCTGTTATCGTTTATTTTACTTTTACTGTAAATACCTTCTTAACACCATTGCAGGTTACTGTGATTTTGGCAGTACCTTTTTTCTTTCCTTTTACAACGCCTTTGGAGCTTACTGTTGCAATCTTGCTGTTGCTTGACTTGTAAGTAACCTTTCCTGATGGAGTTGCCTTTGCAGAAATGTTTGTTGTTTTTCCAACTTTTACAGTTGCTGAAGATTTGGTAAGTTTCAGGGATGGATTTTTAACTGTTATCTTGCAAGTTACTTTGTATTCTCCGCAGGATGCTGTGATCACTGCTGTTCCTTTTGCCTTAGCAGTTACAACACCTTTGCTGTTTACAGCAGCCACTTTTGTATTGCTGGATTTCCATGTGATTTTATCTGTAAGGTTTGTTGTAACTTTGAGAGTAGTTTTTGTGCTGCCTTTTGTATAAAGAGTCTTGGAAGAAGTATTTAATTCAAATGTATTTTCTGCTTCTTTGTAAGTAAAAGTAAGATTATTCTTATATCCTACAGCAGTTATTTCAAATACAGTTGCATCTGTTACCTGAAGATCTGTGAGATTAAGAGTTCCATCTTCTTTTACAATGACTTTGCTTTCTCTTCCGGTTGCGGCATATTCTGTATCATCAACTTTTACTTTGCTGATGCTCTTAATGTATGCAGAGAACTCTTCTGCTGTAGTGCCTTTTGCTGCAACCAGTTTTGTCTCGTTACTGTCATAAGAAGCCGGCATTTTGTCTGTATTTACTGTAAATTCAGTTACAATAGCTGCATATTTTCCGCTGGCATCTGCAATTTCAACCTTATGTGTTCCCAATGCAAGAGCTCCAACTGCAAGTTTTCCGTCTGTGCAGGAAACCACTGTTTTGTCTACAGTATACTGTGCCTTGAAGTCTGCCGGCAGAGCCTGGTCAAAGGTAACTGCTGCAGATGAGTCTGTATTCATAATATCTGCTACTGTTGCCTTAATTCCTGTAGTTGTCTGCACCTTTACATCAGGGACATCAAAAATGATCATACCCTTATCTGTGTAATAAGTAACGCTGTCAATTGTTTTTCCCATGATTGATTTATAATGTGCAGAAGAAACAGGGCATCCGTGAACTTCTGTTGTATATCCGGTTCCCCAGGAAAGCATACTTCCACGCCAGATATTCTCCAGATGACGCAGGCCATAGTTGGTTCCGTCTGTAGTATTTACGGTTACACCATAGATTTTATCTGTATTTGTATCAATTACTGCTGCAAAAGCCTCATTGTTAAGATCAAGCTCATAATCACCGTAATTTGTTTCTGTTTTTAATGTAGCATCAATAGTAACGTTCTTTGTCTGAGCACCTTTCATTGCTGAGAAAGAATAGCTGCCATCTGCATTTACAGTAAGTTCTTTGTAATAAGATGGTGTTTCGTTTAAAACGTAATAAGAATAAGAGGCATTTTCAATCAGGGAATCTTTTCCTGTATAGGTGTTGCTGCTTGTCTGTCCTCTGTTTGTCACTGTGATCGTTACAGAGTCGGAATCTGTGACCTGCTTCTGGTCTTTCAGAAGGGAAAGATCACTGACCTTTACAGGGAAAGTAACACCTGTTACATCGGTTCCATTGGGGTCTACGTGATAAGCGGAATTTCCGTTCATCATACCTGCTGTTCTTGATTTATTAAGAGTTGCAGATGTGAAAGCATCAACTTTTACATCATTATTTTTCAGTTCTGCCTTGTAGAAATCATCGTATGGAATATTCATAAGCACATAAGCTTCGCCCTGCTGTGCTTCTGCAGCAAAAGCATCCTGGACATCTTCGGTGGTAAATTCTTCCTGCGCATCCTCAGTGGCAAACTCTTCGGAAACAGAGAAATCTGTGCTGTCTGTAAGTACCTCACTGTCTGTGAAATCAGATGCCAGAACTGCATATGGCATGCTGGTCATAGCAACTGCGGCACTCATTACAACAGGTGCTATTTTTTTCATAAGTTTTTTGTTTGTCATGTTTTTCTCCTCTTCTAAAATTTTTTTTGCGGAATCACTCTTACCAGAGGGTTAATCAACTTATTAACCAAAGGGATTTTACTTTTACCAAAAGGGAGTGACTTCTGCCAAAGATATTCATATAGGATTGCTATAGGTATGCTGTCAGCAGTAATCATGTGAATTAGTCACTACTAACTTATAAAATAGTAACATGTCTGTCTGAGAAAATCCACACTTTTTTATCTTGGATATTCGTCATTTTTTCTCAATAAATGCTTTCAGTAAAAATCAGTATTAGTTACATCTAACTTGTGGTTGCGGGAATATTTTTTCTGTGTTAAAATGTCTGAAGAATTCTGATAATTCCATTTTGGATTTTTTGAGAGGAGAAAATAGATTTATGAAGCAAAAAACAGCCTGCCTTGGGCTTTTTTCAGCTGTGGCGATTATTTTGGGATATGTGGAATCACTGGTGCCGGTTTTTGCGGGGATTCCGGGGATTAAACTTGGACTTGCCAATCTGGGAGTACTTTTTATTTTGAAGAAATATTCATTTAGGGAGGCTGCTCTGGTTTCTGTTGTCCGCATTCTGGTGATCGGATTTATGTTCGGAAATCTGTTCAGTATCCTGTACAGCCTGGCAGGCGCTGCGCTTAGTATGACAGTTATGACACTTATGCTGAAAAAAACCTCCTTCAGTCTGATCGGTGTCAGCGTTGCAGGAGGTGTTTCCCATAATATCGGTCAGTTGATCATTGCCATGCTGATCGTACAAAATGCAAGTGTGTTTGTATACGCACCGGCACTTCTGGTGGCAGGTGTTGCTGCCGGGGTGGTAATCGGCGGACTTACTAACGAGATTTTGAAAAGAGTTCATCTATAACTTTAAAAGCATCAGTTATCTGAATTTATAATCTTTCAGATAACTGATGCTTTTTTCAATCTTCTTCTATATGTTCCCGTCCCTGGTTGATGATCGTGCGGACATGATCATCTGCCAGAGAATAGAAAATAGATTTTCCCTCTCTGCGGCTCTTTACCAGTTTATTCTGTTTCAGAATACGAAGCTGATGAGAAATCGCAGACTGAGTCATATTCAATGCTTTAGCGAGATCGCAGACACATACCTCTGCCTCAAACAAAACAAACAAAATGCGTATTCTGGTAGAGTCTCCGAAAACCTTGAATAATTCGGCCAGATCATAAAGCTCTGTTTCTTCCGGCAGGGTTTCATCTACAATTTTAAGCAGATCTTCATGTATTTCATTACTCTCACATAATTCTTCTTTGCATACTTCCATTTTCTTACCTGTTACCTTTCCGGCTTATCACAAAAGGTTTCTGCTGATTTGCCTGTTTCTTATAAATTCTTTACAAATAATGTACGGATCGCGTTTAATACTGCCAGGATCATAACACCTACATCTGCAAAAATGGCCATCCACATGTTTGCAATACCTAAAGCTCCAAGGATCAGGCAGAGAACCTTGATACCGATAGCAAAGTAGATATTTTCATATACAATACGGATACATTTACGTGCAATTTTGATCGCTTTGGAAATCTTCAGAGGATCATCATCCATCAGAACGATATCTGCTGCTTCGATAGCTGCATCTGAACCAAGTGCTCCCATCGCAATACCAATATCGGCTCTGGATAATACAGGAGCATCATTGATACCGTCACCTACGAATGCAAGTTTATCCTTTTCAGATTTCTGATTAAGAAGTTCTTCTACCCTGGAAACTTTGTCAGCAGGTAAAAGTTCGCTGTATACTTCCTGAATTCCCAGTTCTTCGGCAATCTGATCTGCAACACGTTTTGAATCGCCTGTCAGCATAACAGTCTTGCTGATTCCGGCTTTCTTCAGTTCAGCGATTGCCTCTTTTGCATGAGGTTTGATGATATCGGATATCAGGATATGTCCTGCATATTTGCCGTCAATGGCCATATGCACAACAGTTCCTACATGATGGCAATCCTGATAAGCAATGCCAAGTCTGTTCATTAATTTGGTATTACCGGCAGCTACAGATATGCCGTCAACTTTGGCAATCACACCATTACCACTGATTTCTTCAATATCAGTAACACGATTTCTGTCGATTGGTTTTCCGTATGCTTTCTGCAGACTCTTGCTGATGGGATGGGAAGAAGAACACTCTGCAAGTGCTGCATATTCTAACAATTTCTCATCAGGCATTTCATTGTGATGAATACCACTTACTTCGAAGACACCCTGAGTCATAGTACCTGTTTTGTCAAATACAACATATTTTGTCTGAGCCAGTGTTTCCAGATAGTTGGAACCCTTGACCAGAATGCCCTGATTGCTGGCTCCGCCGATTCCTGCAAAGAAACTTAACGGGATGCTGATGACCAGCGCACATGGACAGCTGATTACAAGGAAGGTAAGGGCTCTGTAGATCCAGTCTCCCCACATGGCAGGTTTTCCCATAATAAGAAGTACGATCGGCGGGATAAATGCAAGAGCAAGGGCTCCGTAACATACTGCAGGTGTATAGTATTTCGCAAATTTGGAAATAAAATTTTCAGATTTTGATTTTCTTGAGCTGGAATTCTCTACCAGCTCAAGAATCTTGGATACTGTAGATTCACCGAACTCCTTTGTTGTACGGATCT
>OJNJ01002120.1_pt1 | contig 10626 bp, 9 predicted proteins | sample 1597491 | NCBI WGS metagenome assembly OJNJ01 (sample SAMEA2452132, study PRJEB22498) | human gut metagenome | biome: human feces; feature: human gut; material: feces | place: Australia | collected 2012 | reverse complement strand
AGAAATCTACTACCGCTTCATCGGCAAAATCGACTGACCTTTCTTTTTTACCCAATAATATCTTTAATTAAGGGAAACGGGTGTGGCGACGCCGGAATTAAACCTGATTGCGGAGATGGCAGATCTGTTTGAGGTGTCTATCGATGCGCTTATCGGATACCAGTTTAGAAACAATAACAGAGAAACTGTAATTACAAGGCTGAAGCAGTATTCTCACGACAGAGATACTGAGGATGTTTTTTCTGATGTTGAAAAGGCATTACAGTGTTATCCGAATTGTTTTGATGTTGTTTATTACAGTGCCAGAATCTACCGTTTAAGAGGACTGACGCAAAAGAATGCTGCTTATTCAAAAAAGGCGCTTTCCCTTTGTGAACGTGCATGTATACTGATCGGACAAAACAAAGATCCGGAGATAAGTGATGTTTCTGTTCGCAGGGAAATGGCTGAAATCCATTTTGCGCTTGGGGAATATGACAAAGGAATTGCATTATTGAAAGAGAACAATCCATGTCGGCTGAATCACTCTTCGATTGGAATGGTGCTTGCGTCCTCTTGCAATGATCCGGAGGGAGCACTTCCCTTTTTATCGAGGGCATTATTAGATTTAACTGTGACGCACTTTGAAATTGTGGTGGGATATATGAATGTTTTCTGTAAGACAAAAGATTATGCAAATGCTCTAGCTCTTGTGGATTGGGCTCTTGCCTTTTATCCCGGGCTAAAAGATCCCGAAAAACAGGGATATATGGACAAAAGCGAAGCATTTCTTTGGGCACTGCGAGCGGATGTTCTGCTGTCGCTGTGTAAAAAAGAAGAAGCAATCAACAGCCTTCGGCGAGCAAAGGATGTTGCATTGCACTTCGACGAATCACCAAATTACGATGTTTCAAGTATCCGATTTGTTTTCTGTAAGACTCCTGCAAGCGCTTTTGATGATTTTGGTGATACTGCCATGATTGGGGTTGATGAATTTATCAAAAGCCAGGAAAAAAGCGAGCTGAGCAATTTATGGAAGTGTGTCAGGGATGAATAACAATTACAAAGCCAAATGAAAAACTATACTGTGCAGTTTTATAAAAAGGGGGGCATGCTTTACGATTTTGCAATATACAACACACCTAATGTGCCAGGTCCACAATGACTTGATATAACACCACCTGCCCTGGTTTCCAATATCTCATCAAAAACGCCAAGCTCTTCCAGATAAGCCCGCACTTTCTCTACAGTTTCCTGTTTACAGCCAGAATGTGTTATGAATACACGTTCTGGTCTCGCATTTTTTAAATCTTTTTCCATATCTTTAACATAGTCCATGATAACAGAATTAATTTTCCCCCGGTATTTCTTAGAAGCATTCATGGCGCCATTTTCTACTACAATCCTGGGATGCAGTTTTAAAATACCTCCGGCCATAGCCGCTACTGCATTGCAGCGTCCACCGCGGTATAAATAGGTGAGGGTATCAACCACAAAGCTTGCTCGCACATTTGGTTTCAACCTCTCTATCTCAGAAACAATCTGGGAAGCTGTCCGGTTATTCTTTGCCATAATTGCAGCCTCTATTACAAGAAGACCGATACCTGTAGAAAGATTTGCAGAATCGATTACCTTTATCCTGTCAGAAGCCCCCAGCTCTTCAGCAGCAAGGCGCATCACATTTCCAGAGGTGGACATACCTGCTGAAATAGAAAAGCAGACAATTTCCCTTCCAGCCTCTGCATATGGGCGGAAAAGTTCCATGGCATCTGCCAGGGCAGGAGCAGAAGTTTTAGGCGTTGTCTTATTTGCGTCAGACCAGGTATAAATCTGATCCGGGGTAATGTTTTTTCCATCCTCATATTCCTTATCACCCAGAAGAATATGAAGCGGAAGAATGTCAATATCATATTTTCTCAATAATTCCTGCGAAAGGTCGCAGGTACTGTCTGAAATAATTTTTACCATATTTTTTCTCTCCTTAATAATCCCGATTCATTTTCTATCAGATTCCCGGCCTACAAGAGCCAGAAATTTTTTATCAGACTGTATTCCCTGTGTCAGAAATCTTCCATCTCTGAATAGTGCATACGTTGTCACCGGTGCAGGAACGTTCTGTGCGGCTTCTCTGCTTGTAACATGAATTACCCTGAAAGAAATATTGTGTTCTTTTGCCACTTCCGCCACACGGGGCACCCAGTAACAGGTAAAGGGACATTGATCTGTATAGTAAAGAACAAATCCTTCCTCTTCTACTTTCGGGTGTCTTGCACATTCTTTGAATTTTGGCGGCTCAGTATCTGTGTCAAATGGTAAATACATAAGAGTGATTCCGCAGTCCGAAGTATCTGCAACAGAAAATCCCTTAAATTTTAAATACTTCGGGTCTGCCAGAAATTCTTTCTTTCGCCCTTCTGAAGACAGAATACAGATTCCCTTTTTCCCTTGTTCTTTTGCATCACGAATGCATTCATTCAGCAAATCATTGGAATAGCCGTGTCCCTTCATGGAACCGGAAACCCATAAGCAGTTAATATATATATATCCGTCTGCATCAATGGGCACCCATGCATTTTCTGCAGGAATATATTCAATAAAACACTTTCCGCGCTCTGCACTCCGATAAAAAACCAGTCCTTCTTCAAAACGCTGTTTTAACCACTCTTTTTTTACGATACTGTTTTTTCCTGACATAGCACAGCAGATATGTTCCTTGTCAATGTTTTCTTTTGTAATTCTAATATAATGCATAATATCACCTTTCCCAGATATCATGATTGCTTAAATAACCTTGATCTGACACGCTTTCATGGCTTCCAGAGCCAGTTCATGACTCTCTGGCGTTACTCCTGCGCAACAGAGCGAATCTACAATGATTGGCACTTCCGGCAAAAATGGCTTCCAAAGGTAGGTTTATCAATGGGACCAGATTCCAGAAGCTCTGCAATCTCCTCCCTGATTTCCCAACCATAGGTACCGCGGATGCAATGCTCTACAGGAAGCCATATGAAATACGGCATGTTTTCTAAAAAGCCTATTTAAGCTAACTATACCACGTTATTGAGATTTCGTATACTGCAATAGGCTGATTTCAGCGTATATATTTTTGAAATTTTATATTTTCTATTGCATAAAAATAAGCCATTCAGTCAGAATTGCATCCAACCAAATGGCTACTTATATCAGTTTTCTCCTGCCATTTTTTTTGACATACCCCAATAAAACACAGCGCAAAATACCAGAGCAAAAACAACACCAAATACATTCTGAATCACTCTGAGGCTGACTGCACCCTTTAATCCATAACTCTCTGCAGCGATAGCCAAAGCGCCAAATGTATTAAATACAGCCTGCCAGCCATATTTTGCAGAAAATCCCACACCGATTCCACCAAGGATTCCTATGTATGCATAGATGGATGACGGAAGCAGGAAATACAATGCTGTAAAACAAAGAACTCCTGCAATATTTCCCACAATTCTTTTCTTCACTCTGTACTGCATGTCTTCCATAAACGGTAAGATCGCTGACATAGCTGCAATACCTGCCCACATTGCACGTGGCATTTTAAAAAGCTCTGCAATACAAAGTACAGCCGGTACACACAGGATCTGGCATAACTGCCATTTTGTCCTGGAAGAAGAGAGATCAAATTCCTGCAGTACATCCTGTATCTTTCTTTTATAAACCCGGTTTCTGTGATTCCGATAAAATACCAGACAGGTAAGTACAGCTCCTGCTGCCATTCCCACCAGTCTCATCTCATAGCTTTTCCCTGTTACGTCATATCCATACAGCAACAGATATCCAAGAACGAGTGTGGACTGATTAAACATAAATGGATTATGACAGCCGAACAGAATCAGCACTGCCAATGCAGCAATATTTAACAGCATTCCCAGTACCGGGGAAAGCTGATTTGCCAGATGTGGACACACAGTCATAACTGCGAAAAACAAAGCCAGAAGTATGGTAGACTGTCCGGTATGGATTCCGAGATCGGCATTTCGAAATACCATAAGACATAATAAGACAACGACACCTACAATACTGTTCTCATTTCCAAGCAGAATGCTGAAAATAGTAACAAATAAAAAACAAAACGCCATTGTGACCGCTACCTTCGCCATATATACAAACAGATGATAGATTTTTTCTTTTGCGGTCTCACTTTTTTTCAGCAGGTCTTTTGAACCTGCCTGATTCAACTGAAGTTCCTGATAAAATGTCATATAGCACCTCCCGTTTTTATGCAAATAGGCATTTTATCACAAACAGGAAGGTAATTCAAGAATGATTTTTAAGGAAATAATTACCTGGCCAGACTATTGCTTTCAATTCTGATCATACGATATCCGATTCCAATATGCGTCTGGATATATTGCACACCATTTTTTTCTGGTTCCAGTTTTTTTCGAAGTGTTGCCATAAAAACGCGGAGGGAAGCAATATCATTTTCAGAACACTGTCCCCAGATCTGCTGGGTAATAAATGTATGTGTCAATACTTTTCCCACATTACGGGATAAAAGGCAGAGCAGCTTATACTCAATAGGAGTCAGATGTAATTCTTCACCCTTCAGATATGCACAGCCAGCCGAATAATCGATCTCTAATTCACCATTTTTAAAAACAGAGGTTTCCTGCTGTTCTCCGGTCTGCGTTATTGCAAGTCTCCTTTGCGTAACACGAATACGCGCAAGCAATTCCTCCACGGAAAACGGTTTTGTAATATAATCATCTGCACCAGCGTCCAGTGCTTCAATTTTATCTGTATCCTCACTTCTGGCACTGATCACAATAATCGGCATGTTCGACCAGGTACGGATTTTCTTTATTACCTCTACCCCTTCCATATCTGGAAGCCCGAGATCAAGAAGAACAATATCCGGATGATGAGAGGAAGCTTCCAGAATGGCCGAAGAACCATTCTCTGCTGCCAGATATTTATAGTCATGTGTTTTTAGCGTCGTAATGATCAGATTTCTTATAGGTCTGTCATCCTCAACCACCAGAATTAATGTTTTATTCATTCAATGTCACCTCACTTAAAGGTAAAGTAAAAGTAAAATTACATCCATGGGGATCATGGTCCGTCAGAATCAGGGTTCCGTCATGGGATTCTATAATAGAGTGACAAAGCGCCAGCCCCAGTCCCAGACTTCGGTGACTATCCGCAACTGTTGTTTTGCCGGTATAAAACATCTGGAAAATATGCGGCTTCATTTCTTCCGGAATCCCAGGTCCATTATCCTCCACGCTTATCTGCGCTTTTCCATCTGTTTTAGTTCCCCGGATGCTGATTACAGTACCTGGCGGCGTATATTTTATGGCATTGTCAATTAAATTTACCAGAACCTGTATAATAAGGCGGACATCCATACGTGCAAGAACAAGTTCTTCACAGTCAGTTACGATTTTATAATCGTCATGCTTCCGGCTGATATGCCGCAGAGCCTCTGCGATCACCTCATCAAGCAGCTGATCTGTAAATTTGAATTTCAGTCTTCCATCATTTAGCCTGGTAATGGAAAGCAGATTCTCCACAACTCCGATCAGCCATTCAGAATCATCATAAATGTCCGTATAGATCTGATGCTTTGTAGCTTCATCCAGCCGTTCACTGTTGCTAAGAAGCATGTCTGCATTGCCTGAAATGGAGCAAAGGGGAGTTCGAAGATCATGGGAAATTGCCCGAAGAAGATCTGCCCGCAACTGTTCGTTTTTTGCTATCACTGCATTTTTCTCTTTTTCCATGGCATTTTGTGCGTTTTCCATTGCAAGTGCACATTCATTTATCACGGACAGCAGGATACTGTATTCAAAAGAGTCCAGTGTTTCTTTCTGCAGCGGTATTCCTATTACTCCATAAACATTGTTCCCGCTCCGGATTGCCAGATATAAGCATTTGGCCTGTGGAAAATGATGTGTGGATGCACCGGCACGCTGTCTGTTTTCATAGGCCCATCTGGCTATCTTCAGTTCTTCAGGTGTTAAAAAATCTTCCGCGTCCTCTTTTTCCTCTCCAGAGAAAAGCTTCCCTTCTGATAATGCTCCATTTTCTACTACATATGCTGTAATATTACGATTCAGCAGGCGAAGGAGCTGTGTACAGGTAACATCAAGAATCTCTATCTCTCCTTTTGCTTTCTGCAGCAAACGGTCTGTATCAAACAAAATCTGTGTACGAAAAGCAAGCTGTGCAGAAAGCTTTGCATGTGTTTTCAGCTTTGCCGCAAGTGCCCCTGTAAGTACGGATGAAATTAGCATTATGAAAAAGGTCACCGGATAACCCACCGCATAGGTCTGAAAAGACATCCTTGGTTCTGTCAGAAAAAAGCAAAATAAAAAGACACTTAAGAAAGAACCGGCTACACTGCATAGATAACCATCTGTCACAATGGAAGTAAGCAAAACCCCCAGAATGTATATGGTTACAATATTCGTGTCCGTGAAATCCAGCTTCTGAAACAGCAGACCAATCAAAGTACATACTGCAAATATAAAAACTGTCAGAAAATAATCCTTTGCAGACGGTTTTTCCATATACCATGTAAATGACCGTTTCTGGTAGTTTCCTGTTTTGACCGTATCCGGAATAATATGGATATCAATATCCGGTTCGTCTGTTTTTTTATTATCCTCTTCAATTCCCAGACTCATCCTGCCAGTCCCCTTTTTCTGCCTTTTTTGCAATTATATCATGCGACTGTATTATGGTCAAAATTCTTTTTTTCATACCCGGACTGTCCATCAAAAATTATAATTTCAGCTTCCTTATATTCAATTTTACACTCATGAATCTCTCTTAACAATTCTTCATCTGAAAGAGTATTCAAAAACAATGTCTTCGATGACTGCTGTTTTTCTTCCATATTTTCCTGAATTTCGCCCCAAAACTGATCTGCTTTATTTGCAATATAAAATCCAAGTCCAAACATACAAAATACAGTAACTGCCAATATTCCTTCTGCCATTGTCTTCACCTCTATAGCAGCCTCTCCATAACAAATGACTATATTCTGAAACATTTCTGAAGGGCTCTGTATTCTCCTAACACCAGTAATTTATGATTCTCTTCAAAATACGTATCCGGTGAAATTGCAATACCAAATTCTCCTTCATTTTTTACTGCCAGAATATTAATATTGTAGCGTTTTCTGATATCCAGTTCTCCTACTGTTTTTCCAACCCATTCTTCCGGCACTTCCACTTCAAAAATCGCATGGGATGCATCCACCTCCATATAGTCGAGGATGTGATCATCTGTATAACGGATCGAGGCCCACTTTGCAACCTGCTTTTCCGGGTAAACCACTTTATCCGCACCATTGCGCAAAAGGAATTTTTCCTGAACATCACGCTCAGCCCTGGATATCACCAGTTTCGCTCCCAGTTCTTTCAGAAGGGAAGTTGTTTCAAGAGAATTCTGAAAGCTTCCTCCAATGGTTACAAAACAGATATCGTAATTTCCTATTCCAAGGGAACGTAAAAATTCAGCATTGGTACTGTCACCAATCTGCGCATTGGTCACAAATGGTAATGCTTTATCTACTCTCTCCTCATTCCAGTCAACTGCCATAATTTCATGTCCCAGCTGATTCAGCTGCATAGCAATATGTCTTCCAAATCTTCCAAGTCCAATAAGCAATACATTTTTCATAATTATATTTTCTCCTTCTTATCCAACTGTTATTTTCTCCAGAGGCAGTTTTGCATTTCCCCTGTTTCTTCCTGAAAGCACCGCATAAATCAGAGTCAGACCACCTACACGCCCCAAATACATCAGTATAATCAGCACAATTTGCGAAAACATATGAAGCTTCGGTGTAATTCCCAGTGTGAGTCCTACTGTTCCCACAGCTGAAGCAGCTTCATACAGGCAGTCTAAAAGAGGAAGTTCTTCATATATACTGATTGCAAGTCCGCCGCAAAAAAATAACGTAAAATAAAGCATGGCTATTGTCGCCGCATTTTTTATCACATGGTATTCCAGCCTCCTGCCAAAAGCCCCTGCATTTTCCTGGCTTCGGAATGTGGCAATTGCATTTAACAAAAGAACTGTAAACGTTGTGGTTTTCATTCCACCAGCTGTAGAACCAGGTGAACCGCCAATCAGCATTAACAATATCATAACAGCTTTTGAGGCTTCACTCATCTTTGAAATATCAATCGTGTTAAATCCGGCAGTTCTTGTAGTTACCGATTGGAACGCCGCAGCTAATAAGCGATTCCCTGCGGATAGATTTTTCAAATCACAGGTGAAGAAAAAAATGATCGGAATTAAAATCAAGCATGCAGTAGTCACAAGGATAATCTTGCTTTGCATGCGATAACGTTTAAACTTCATTTTGTTGGTATAAATATCGTCCCAGGTGAGAAAACCGATTCCCCCTATGATGATCAGAAGCATAATCACTACATTTACAAGAACATTTGCAGAATACCCGGTCAGAGAGGGAAAAGGATTTGCAGATGTTCCCAGAATATCAAATCCTGCATTACAAAAAGCGGAAATAGAATGAAAGACTGACAGCCAGATTCCCTTTCCCTTGTAATCCCATAAAAAAACCGGCAGCAGTAACAATGCCCCTGCAGCTTCAATCAAAAATGTCCCCTTTAAAATAAATCTTGTCAATCTGACGATTCCGCCAACCTTAGGCGCGGAAATCGCATCCTGCAGAGTACTTCTCTGCATAAGGGATATTTTTTTACCGGAAAGAAGGGAAACAGATGCAGCCACCGTTACCACTCCCAGTCCGCCTATTTGTATGAGTACAAGAATAATTGTCTGTCCTGCCAGAGACCAGTAGCTTCCGGTATCCTTTACCACAAGCCCTGTAACGCATACTGCAGAAGTGGCTGTAAAAAGAGCCTCATGAAATGGAGTTGGTATTCTATCTACAGATGAAAAGGGAAGCATTAAAAGAATGCTTCCCAAAAGGATCACTCCTGCAAATCCCAGAATTATTAGCTGAAAAGATGTCAGATGTTTTTTCTTATATGATTTTTTCGGCATAAATGATCAAACTCCTTACAAATGATTACTTTTTTGCTGGAGCTTATTATATATAATTGTCTTTAAAGATGGTATAAGAGAATCGGATTCTGTATTAAGATTGTATAAAGATGTGTTTCCGCCATATTCAGCCCGAATTCGGTTGTCGTAGCAAAAAAATAAGCCATTCCGTCAGAAACATATCCAACCAAATGGCTTTTATTCTTATCTTCTATCCAATATTTTATCAAATCGTCTGAAGAAAGTTGAAGTTGTAATGATTGCTGCCAGTATATCACTGATTGGTTCAGCCAGAAAAACGGCAAATACCTTATTCTGAATGAAAAGCGGCAGAATAAAGATCAGCGGAATCAACAGGATCAGTTTTCTTAAGCATGCAAGCAGCAGACTGACTTTCGCCTGTCCCAGTGCCATAAAGCTCTGCTGACAGGAAACCTGAAATCCCAGTGAAAAAATACCAGCCATATAGATTCTCAGTGCCCATGCGGTATACGTGATCAGATCCGTATCATTAGAGAAAATACCTGCAAAGAGCCTGGGAAACAGAAGCATGATCAGCCAGAAGCAGCCGGTAAAAACCGTGCAGACTGTAAACTGCGTAAAAAATGCTTTTTTAACACGCTCTTTATTGCCGGCACCGAAATTATAACTCATGATCGGCTGTCCGCCCTGGCATATTCCCTGCAGCGGTAAGGTTGCAAGCTGGCTGACACTTGTGATAATAGTCATGGCTCCAACCGCAAGATCTCCGCCATATCTTGAAAGGCTGGAGGTGAAACTGATGGACAGAATACTTTCTGTGGACAACATGACAAAAGTGGATATTCCAAGCCCCAGGCATGGTAAAATAATATTTTTTTGTAATTTGAAATTCTCTTTCCTGAGATGGAGAATGGTCTTTTTTCCTGACAGGAAACGAAGAATCCAGATGGCACCAACAGCCTGACTCAAAACAGTAGCAATTGCAGCACCGCTTACGCCCAGGTCAAATACAAAAATAAAAACAGGATCCAGAATAATGTTGATCATCGCACCGATCACAGTGGTCATCATACTGATCTTTGCAAATCCCTGTGTGGTGATAAAGGGATTCATTCCCATTACGATCAGGACAAAAATACTTCCCAGTATATAAATTCTTGCGTATGACACTCCATAAGGAAGGGTCTTATCACTGGCACCAAACATTGTCAAAAGCTGTGGAGCGAAAACGAAAAAAATCACCGTAAGGGCCACAGCCATAAGAATAAGAAGCGAGAAACAGTTTCCAAGAATCTTTTCCGCTGTCGCATTATCCTTTTTTCCCATGGAAATTGCAGCTCTGGGAGCACCTCCTGAACCTGCGAGCATGGCAAAGGCATTAATCAGCATAAGAATTGGCGTAAATAACCCCACACCGGTTAATGCTGCCGCGCCAACACCGGGAATGTGTCCAATATAAATACGGTCTACAATGTTGTACAAAAGATTAATGATCTGTGCCACAACAGCAGGAATTGCAAGCTGCGCCAAAAGACGTGGGATTTTTTCCGTTTCCATTGCCTGTGTATTAGATTTACTACTCATATCTGTTTTCTTGTATGATGTTATTAGAAGCAAAAACAACATACTTCCTTTCTTTTTTTGTTT
>OJNJ01002114.1_pt1 | contig 10631 bp, 8 predicted proteins | sample 1597491 | NCBI WGS metagenome assembly OJNJ01 (sample SAMEA2452132, study PRJEB22498) | human gut metagenome | biome: human feces; feature: human gut; material: feces | place: Australia | collected 2012 | reverse complement strand
CGGAGCGAACCGTAACGAATTTCTTCCAAAACCGACTGTTCTGCGCGAAAGCAGCGCTCCCAGACCGTCTGATTATGTTTTATTTCGCTTTGGCTGCCTTTTTATCTCCAAGGAAACCAATCGATGTAACACAGATCAGTTTATCGAAGATCATAAACATGGCCGGTAAGATAAACAGTACAACTACCATACTGATGATTGCACCACGGGCAAGCAATGTACAGATAGAACCGATCATCTCAACCTGTGAATAACAGGAAACACCGAAGGTTGCTGCGAAGAAGCTGAGACCACTGCTGATAATGGACGGCATGCTGGTCTTATGGGCAATGCTGATGGCTTCCATCTTATTCTTACCGTGCTGTCTCTCTCTCTGATAACGGGTAGTCATCAGGATCGCATAGTCAACGGTTGCACCCAGCTGGATGGCACCAATAACAATACTTGCAACGAACGGAAGGCTGATTCCCTGATAGTACGGAATGGCCATATTGACAAAAATCGCAAACTCAATAACCGCAACCAGAATGATCGGAAGGGAAATTGATTTAAAGATAATCATAATGATCAGGAAAATGGCGCCGATGGAAATTACATTTACACGAACCAGATCGGCATCTGTGGTATCCTGAAGATCTTTCATAAGCGGTGCCTCACCGATTACCATTGCAGTATTATCGTATTTCTTTACTATTTTATCAATTTCTGCAAGCTGGGCATTTACCTCATCTGTAGCAGAACCATATTCAGAGCATACAAATGCAAGCTCATACTGATCTCCTTTGAAAATCTTCTTCAGATCATCCGGGATCATAGACTCCGGAACGGTAGGTCCGATCAGGGAATTCATACCCAGACTCCACTTCACACCCTCAACCTTATCGATATCATTTAACATCTGCTGTTTCTGCTTGGAGTCCATATTCTTATCCATCATGATCATATGAATATTGCCTACTGCGAAAGTTTTCTCCAGCTCATCATTGGCAATGTTGCAATCCAAAGTGGATGGAAGAGATTCTGCAATATTATAGTAAATCTTTGTATGATTGTTTCCATAAATAGCCGGAAGCAGAAGCACCAGAAAAATCACAGTCCAAAGTTTGTAATGCTTTGTAATAAATTCAGATGGCTTATCCATTCTGGCAAAAAGCAGCTTATGCTGAGTCTTCTCAATGGGCTTGTCAAAAAACAATACCAGTGCCGGAAGAATGGTTACACAGCAGATAACACCAATAATAACGCCCTTTGCCATAACAATACCAAGGTCACGTCCAAGAGCAAAGGTCATAACACAAAGTGCAACGAAGCCGGCTACTGTGGTAACAGAGCTTCCAGCTACAGACTTAAAAGTATTAGCAATGGCATGCCCCATGGCACGGTCCTTTTCACCAGGGAAACGCTTCTTATTTTCCTCGTAGCTGTTCAGAAGGAAAATGGAATAATCCATGGTAACACCAAGCTGAAGCACTGCGGTAAGTGCCTGTGTAATATAAGAGGTCTCGCCCAGAATAATATTACTTCCCAGGTTGTAAAGGATAGCAAGTCCGATACTGAGCAGGAACAAAAACGGAACAACAAAGGATCCGCTTGTCAGCTCCAGAACGACCAGACTAAGTACTGCTGCGATCACAACGTAAATCGGCAGCTCCTGCATGGCAATGTTTTTAATATCTGTAACAACTCCTGTCATGCCACTGAGGAAGCACTGCTCGTTAGCAATCTTACGTAGTTCTGTGATAGCTTCCATGGAAGTATCTGAAGATGTGGTATTATCAAACAGAACCAGCATCATGGTTGCATCGCCATTTATAAATACCTTTCTGTACTTCTCAGGAATCATCTCTACCGGAAGAGTAATATCCGCCACATCATCATACCAGAGAACATCCTTTACATGCTCTACTTCACTGAATTTCTCTTCCAGCTTCTGGACATCCTTCATATCCATATTCTCTACGATTACCATGGAAAAGGCGCCCATTCCAAACTCATCCACCAGAATATCCTGACCTTTTACCGTCTCAAGGGTATCCGGCAGGTAACTTAACAGATCATAATTTACTCTCGTCTCTGCGATTCCGATCACAGACGGGATTACCAGCAAAAGTCCGATCAAAAGCACCAGGACCTTATGCTTGGCTATCCATTTTCCTACTTTGACCATTGATGTCATCTCCTTAAATTCATTTCTTTCGTACTATAGTATAACCCAAAATGACCAATAGTCAATATTATTTTTAACAAAAATGAAAAATAGTCATTTTTCTCAAAAACCAATCAAAACACCGACAATTTTTACCAAAAATGCCGCAATCCAGGCGATCACACATTGCCCGATTACCACTCCTGCAGCCCATTTACCGCCCAGCTCACGTTTCACAGAAGCGATTGCGGCTACACAAGGCGTATATAAAAGACAGAAGGTAAGAAGGCACACTGCTGCCAGCGGAGAAAGCACATCTACCAGTGCCGCTGTACTTCCAAATAATATGGACAATGTGGAAACCACGCTCTCCTTTGCCATAAAACCTGTTACAAGGGCTGTGGAAAATCTCCATTCCCCAAAGCCAAGAGGCTTAAATACCGGTGCAATAAATCCGGCAAGTACTGCAAGAATACTGTCTTTGGAATCTGTCACAATATTCAGATGCAGATCAAAGGTCTGTAAAAACCAGATCACAATGGTTGCCACAAAAATAACAGTGAAGGCTCTCTGAAGAAAATCCTTTGCCTTTTCCCAGAGAAGCTGACCAACGTTTTTTACACCTGGAAGACGATAATTAGGAAGCTCCATTACAAAGGGAACCGCTTCTCCCTTAAACATGGTTTTTCCAAAAATCAGTGCCATCAGGATTCCCATAATAATTCCGCCGAAATAAAGTGCTATCATTACCAGTGCACCGTATTTCGGGAAAAAGGCAGCTGTAAAGAAAGCATAAATAGGAAGCTTTGCCGAACAGCTCATAAAAGGAGTAAGGAGGATCGTCATCTTACGGTCACGCTCTGAGGGCAGGGTTCTGCTTGCCATAACGCCAGGAACTGTGCATCCAAAGCCTACAAGCATTGGGACAATACTTCGTCCGGAAAGTCCAATCTTTCGAAGCAGCTTATCCATTACAAAAGCAACTCTGGCCATATATCCACTGTCTTCCAGAAGTGACAGGAAGAAAAACAGGGTGACGATAATCGGCAGAAAGCTGAGCACACTTCCAACTCCATTGAAAATACCGTCAATTACAAGAGAATGAAGCACATTATTTACGTTCCATGCAGTCATGGCCTGATCCACCACTGCAGTCAGCCAGGTAATTCCCATATCCAGAAGATCTGAAAGTCCCTTTCCGATCACACCAAAGGTCAGCCAGAAAACCAGAGCCATAATTCCTGCGAAGCATGGAATGGCTGTATATTTGCCTGTAAGTATTTTATCCATCTTCTGACTGCGCAGATGCTCCTTGCTTTCATGAGGCTTAATCACGGTCTCAGCGCAGACTTTTTCAATAAAGTCAAAGCGCATATGGGCAATCGCCGCGGACCGGTCAAGCCCACGCTCCGTCTCCATCTGCTTTACAATATGCTCCAGGGTTTCTTTTTCATTCTGATCCAGCCCAAGCTTTTCCAGGATCAGTTCATCCCCTTCCGCAAGCTTACTGGCTGCAAAACGTACCGGGATATCTGCCTGCTGAGCATGATCCTCAATGAGATGCATAATTCCATGAAGACATCTGTGAACAGCACCGCCATCATCGTTTGCATCGCAGAAATCCAGACGCTTTGGTTTTTCCTGATATTTTGCCACATGGATCGCATGGGCTACCAGTTCATCGATTCCCTCATTTTTCGCTGCTGAAATAGGTACTACAGGAATTCCAAGCGCCTCTTCCATCTGGTTCACACGTACAGAACCGCCATTCTGCCTTACCTCGTCCATCATATTCAATGCCAGGACCATAGGAACATCCAGTTCCATCAGCTGCATGGTAAGATATAGATTTCTTTCAATATTGGTTGCATCCACAATATTGATAATTCCTTTTGGATGCTGTTCCAGAATAAAGCTTCTGGTTACGATTTCCTCGCTGGTATAGGGGGACATGGAATAAATTCCCGGCAGGTCTGTCACCAGAGTATTCTTTTTCCCACGGATAATACCATCCTTGCGGTCTACAGTAACTCCCGGAAAGTTGCCTACATGCTGACTGGAGCCGGTTAACTGATTAAACAGGGTTGTTTTACCGCAGTTCTGGTTTCCTGCCAGCGCAAAGGTAAGAAGCTCACTATCCGGAAGGGGATGTTCATCTGCTTTTTCATGATATTTACCGCCCTCGCCCAGACCTGGATGAGGAATCGCCCTGACACGGCTGCCTCGTTTCTGTTCTTTTTCATCCCTTACATTATCAATCTGAATCTGGGCAGCATCTGCAAGACGCAGGGTCAGCTCATAGCTATGTATCCTGACTTCAACAGGGTCACCCATAGGTGCATATTTTACCATGGTCACGTCCGCCATGGGAATGATTCCCATATCCAGGAAATGCTGCCGCAGGGCACCCTCTCCTCCTACTACTGTAACTGTGGCAGTTTTCCCGATGGGAAGGTCTTTTAATGTCATATGTACTTGTCCTCTTTTCCCATATGTAAGATTTTTGTTGCTGTTCAAAACTAAGCAGCAACCATTTTTGATAAAATTCGTCTGCTAATGATAAATTTTATCATTAATGTTACAGGAGTTAGTTTATTCTAATATCATCAGGATGTCAATATTATTGAGAAAAATTATTGACAATTTTATCATTATCTGATAAAGTTACGAAACAAGGTTTCCCTGTGAGGGAGTAGCAAGCGTGTCCACAGACGCGTGGCAAGTCAACATACCGACCGTATGAATCTGTTTGTATAGATTGCTGTTCACTGAATGAACAGCAGATTTCAGAGCAGTGTTTCGATCTGGCTTGCATTAAATTGCGAGACTCATGTATAACGTTATGCTATACATGGAGTCTGTCCTTTTATAAGAATGCAGATGACCCATATATAGCCTGTGGTTATATATCGGGTCTTTTTTCATGCTGTAAAAAGCTTCGCCGAGAGATCTGTTTCCACAGCAAATAAAAAAATGGAAACCAGTAATAAAATACATTACGGAGGAACGTAAAAATGAACTACAGTTTTGTGTTTTTTCTGAACAGCGCCCTGCTTGGAGTCGGACTTGCAATGGATGCTTTTTCTGTGTCCCTGGCAAACGGCCTTCACGAGCCTAAGATGCGCATGAAAAAAATGTGCGGCATTGCAGGCACATTCGGTGCTTTCCAGGCCATCATGCCAATGACCGGATGGTTATGTGTCCACACCATTGTAGGATACTTCAGGACATTTGAGAAATTTATTCCATGGATTGCGCTGATCCTTCTTTGCTATATCGGAGGCTCCATGCTGATCAATGGTATCCGGGGAACCGATGAGGGTGATGAAATTCCGGGAGTTGGTCTCAAAGCCCTTTTCATTCAGGGCGTTGCAACTTCCATTGACGCCCTGTCCGTAGGATTCACCATCTCAAAGTATGACTGGCTGATGGCTCTTGTCTGTTCCCTGATCATTGCCATAGTCACATTCTTTATCTGCATGACCGGACTTTCCCTTGGAAAACGCTTCGGAACCAGACTTTCCAACAAGGCGGATATTCTCGGCGGTGTCATTCTAATTGCTATTGGTCTGGAAATTTTTATCAGCAATATGTTTTAATTATTTCAGCATATTTACCGCTATTCAGCAAGTACTGTTCCGCCAGGTGTTTTACTATACAAGCGTTAATTTTCACCTGTTTTCCAATCAAAAAAGCTTTCATCTCTCCCTTTACGGGATGGATGAAAGCTTTTTCTGCTTTTATTAGCGGGCAATAATATATGCGCAATAAATCAGATATACCACTACCATTATAATACCCTCTTTGCGCTCAATTTTTTTCCTGGTTCCTGCAAAGATCCAGACCATAACCGAAAATACCATAAGAAGCACTATATCGATTATGTTTTCCCGGATCAAAGCTACCGGACTGATAGCAGATGAGATTCCAAGGACCATCAGAATATTGAAAATATTGGATCCGACTGCATTTCCAACTGCCATATCAACTTCATTTTTTCTTGCTGCAACTACAGAGGTTACAAGCTCCGGAAGCGAAGTTCCGATAGACACAATGGTAAGCCCTACCAGAGTCTGGCTCATTCCAAGCTCTATTGCAATCCTGCTGGCTGTATCAACGGTAAGGTCACCGCCAAAAGCAATTGCAGCTGCACCCACGATCAAAAAGAGAATACTTTTGCCGTATGACAGCTCTTTCATATTGTCACATTCTTCAACGCCTTCTATTTCAACCTTCTGTCCTGCAGCACGCGCTTTCATTGCGCTTCGTACCATTGTAAAAATGTATCCGGCAAACACGATCAGGAAAATAACTCCATCTGCATGACCCAGCGTCATTCCCGTCTTATCTCCCAATCCTGAAATTCCCAGTACAAGCAGAAATAGTGCACAGCCTAAAGACAAGGGAATATCTCTTACCACAGTTGCTTTCTGGACCATAATTGGAGTCAGAATTGAACAGACACCAATTACAAACATCAGATTAAAAATATTGGATCCTACTACATTGCTGACAGCAAGTTCATTATTCTGTACCAGAGAAGCAGTCACACTCACGGCTGTTTCTGGCAGTGAAGTTCCCATAGCCACAATCGTAAGACCAATGATGATGGGCGGAACCTTTAATTTCTTCGCAATGCTGGAACTTCCCTCCACAAAAAAGTCAGCCCCTTTTACCAGAAAGGCAAATCCCACTGCCAGCAGCAGGATAACAGCTGCAATTGGCAATCCATTAATAATATTTTGCATAATATTCTCCTTTTGTTATCCGCATATTTTTACCTTTACAGATTCTCCAGAGTGTGTTTGAAAAGGCTTTCTGCAAAATAAATGCTACAAAACAGCATTTACTTCATAAGCCTGCTTCTTTGGAATCACATCTGCCGCAAATGTAAAAAGACCCATGTATGCCATAACATGCATACATGAGTCTCATTCTTTAAGATTTGCCAGGCCAGAATCAGATCCGATCAAAGCCGCGACTGTTGACAAACCACGTTTTCACGCAAACTACTCCCTCACAGAATCCATATGTGTAGTTAATATACCAAATTGCCGTTAAGAAGTCAACCTCTAATCTTCCTCTATATGCTCTCTTCCCTGGTCAATGATTGTCCGAACATGCTCATCTGCCAGAGAATAGAATATAGATTTTCCATCCCTGCGGCTTTTTACCAGTTTATTCTGTTTCAGGATACGAAGCTGGTGGGAAATAGCTGACTGGGTCATGTTCAATGCCTTTGCCAGGTCGCACACGCACACCTCTGCTTCAAAAAGTACAAACAGGATCCGGATCCTGGTAGAATCTCCAAACACCTTGAACAGCTCTGCCAGATCATACAGCTCGTTTTCCTCCGGGATGGTCTCGTTTACAATTTGCAGAAGATTTTCATGAACCTCACAGCAATCACAGATTTCCACTTCTTTATCTATGTCTTTTTTCATTCTGAATACCTCGATATCATCATCAAAGATTTTTCACAAACAAAGTACGGATTGCATTGAGCACTGCCAGTACCATAACTCCTACATCTGCAAAAATGGCTACCCACATGTTTGCAATGCCGAAGGCACCAAGTACCAGGCAGATCAGTTTCACGCCAATTGCAAAATAAATATTTTCATATACAATTCGCATACACTTCTTGGCAATGCGAATGGCTTTCCCAATCTTCAACGGATCGTCATCCATCAGGACAACGTCAGCCGCCTCGATTGCAGCATCAGAACCAAGAGCACCCATTGCAATACCAATATCCGCTCTTGAAAGAACCGGTGCATCATTGATTCCATCTCCAACGAAGGCAAGCTTCTCTTTTTCAGACTTGTTTGAAAGAAGCTCTTCCACCTTGGAAACCTTATCCGCCGGAAGAAGCTCGCTGTGAACCTCTCCGATTCCAAGGTCAGCTGCTACAGACTCTGCCACTTTTTTTCCGTCACCGGTGAGCATAACCGTTCTTGTAATGCCTGCTTTTTTCAGGTTCTCAATTGCCTCTTTGGCATGAGGTTTGATAATGTCAGAAATCAGGATGTGACCTGCATATTTTCCATCCACAGCCATATGGACAACCGTTCCTACATGATGGCACTCTTTGTACGCAATACCCAGACGATTCATCAGCTTCGCGTTGCCGGCAGCTACAGACACGCCTTCCACCTTTGCAATAACACCGTTTCCACCGATTTCCTCAATGTCTGTGACACGGCTGCGGTCGATTGGCTTGCCATATGCTTTCTGAAGGCTTTTGCTGATGGGGTGTGAGGAAGAACACTCTGCATATGCCGCATATTCCAGAAGCTTTGCATCCTCCATCTCATTATGGTGAATTCCGCTGACCTCGAATACGCCCTTTGTCATAGTACCTGTTTTATCAAAAACAACAATCTTCGTCTGGGAAAGTGTCTCCAGATAGTTGGAGCCTTTTACCAGAACGCCCTGATTGCTGGCACCACCGATTCCAGCAAAGAAACTGAGGGGAATACTGATCACCAGTGCACATGGACAGCTGATTACAAGGAACGTCAGGGCACGGTAGATCCAGTCTCCCCATTCCGGAGAAAGTCCCATAAACAGCATTCTGCAAAGAGGCGGAATGACTGCAAGTGCCAGAGCACTGTAGCAGACTGCCGGGGTATAATATCTTGCAAATTTTGAAATAAAGTTTTCAGATCTGGATTTCTTGGAGCTGGAGTTCTCAACAAGATCCAGGATCTTGGAAACCGTAGATTCACCAAATTCCTTTGTGGTGCGGATTTTCAATACACCTGTCATGTTGATACAGCCGCTGATGACCTCATCCCCCACTTTTGCATCTCGCGGAAGGCTTTCTCCTGTCAAAGCGCTTGTATTTAAACTGGAGCTTCCTTCGACGACAATCCCATCAAGCGGAACTTTTTCACCCGGCTGTACTACGATGATACTTCCTATTCCGACTTCATCAGGATCTCTTTTTTCCAGTTTCCCGTCACATTCTACATTTGCATAATCCGGTCGGATATCCATTAATGCACTGATATTTCTGCGGCTTTTCCCGACTGCATAACTTTGGAACAACTCTCCGATCTGATAAAACAACATTACCGCGATTGCCTCGTTATAATCGCCGCTTTTTGAATAGACGGCAAGAGCAAAAGCTCCGATTGTTGCGACTGCCATCAGAAAATTCTCGTCAAACATGCGCCGGTTCAAAATACCTCTGCCTGCCTTTTTCAAAATATCGTATCCTATGACTAAATATACTGCTAAATAAAGTGTGAACCGCAAAATTCCCGTTACAGGTACAAAATTCAATAGAATAACACCAAATGCCGCTGCCATGATCCTCGTCAACATTTTTTTCTGTTTTTTACTCATTACACCTTGCATCCTCCTCGCTATTTAATATACACATATGTTCATTCGTTCATATGTTGTATATAAATCTGCGCCCTTTGCCATCAGCATATCGGGCGCTCCTTTTTCTTTTTAGCCACTTTCATTCAATCTTTGAGAAGTTTCTTAAAATTCAATTTCACAATCCGGCTCTATTTTTTTGCAGGCTTTCAGCACATCTTTCATAACCGACTTCGGCTCTCGCCCATCCTCGAACTGTACAGTCATTTTCTGTGTCATGAAATTCACCACCGCATCTTCTACTCCGCCGGTCTTTTTCGCCGCATCTTCCATCAGATTCGCACAGTTTGCACAATCTACTTCAATTTTATAAGTCTTTTTCATATTAAATACCTCTTTTCTTTTAAAATCTTTTTATTTCAACAATTAAGCATTTATTTAATTGTTATGCTTTTACTATACACCTATCTTTTTTCTCTGTCAATCCTTAAAAATGAAATCTATTAAAAAAAGCAGGAGCTGTAAAATTCACAACTCCTGCGATCGACCTATGTATTATTCACTTGATTTTATACATCTTATCATAACTTACCGACTGACTTTGTACGCCTAGCGACGAACATAAACCATTCCTGCCTGTACCGGTCCTATCTTAACATTCTCTCCCGGCTGAGGCGCATGGATCATCATACCGTTTCCAATGTAAATACCGCAATGATCCCAGTTCGTACATACATCGCCCGGCTGAGGATCACTGACGCGAGGCCATCCCATAAATGTATACGTTGTTCCTACACGTCCATAACCGCCTGTCAGACAATATCCTACAAGTCCCGAGCAGTCAAAAGAGTTCGGTCCTGTCGCTCCCCACACATAAGGGAGTCCGATACATCCATATGCACGGTCTACAATAACATTTCCCGTTACCGGATCGTACGGCGCCGCTCCTGAACCGCCTGAACTTCCGTTATTCGGATTGGAAGGTGTCACCGGCTGTTCCGGAGTCACATTGTTCTTTGCTTCCTCTTCCCGTCTGCGGCGTTCTTCCTCTGCTTTTCGTTCCTCTTCGGCTTTTCTTGCAGCTTCCTGGATCATGCCGTCCAAATTGGTGATCTCATCTTTTTTAGAATTGATCGTCTAGGTCAGAGTCGCC
>OJNJ01002110.1_pt1 | contig 10646 bp, 7 predicted proteins | sample 1597491 | NCBI WGS metagenome assembly OJNJ01 (sample SAMEA2452132, study PRJEB22498) | human gut metagenome | biome: human feces; feature: human gut; material: feces | place: Australia | collected 2012 | reverse complement strand
CGATACAGTGCAACGATGGCAAGACCGCTCACCGGTAATAGAAGCAACAACCATGGATGCTGTGTCCGCAAGTTCGTGACGGCGGTCATGCCCCATGCAAAAGCAGCTCCCACGCCACCAGCCACAACACCAGCCACCAATGCTAAGAAAATCCAACGAATCAAGAGCCGCAGGTGTGACAAAACATGAATGCCATAATGCAGCACTCTGGCTCGAACTCGTACCCAGTACCGATTTCCTTTCAATGAAACCCATCCCTCTCTGTTTTCCGAAAAAAAGCCGCCTGTTGTTGCACAGGCAGCCTTTTCCTGATGTTTAAAATGAAAATCCCGTTTAATAATTCTCTGCTTTCACCTGAAAATACGACTGCGGATGATTGCAGACCGGACAGACTTCCGGAGCTTGTTTTCCGATGTGAATGTGTCCGCAATTCGCACATTCCCAGATGGTATCGCCGTCTTTCGAGAACACATATCCGCCCTCGACATTGGCAAGCAGCTTGCGAAAGCGTTCTTCGTGTGTCTTTTCAATCTTTCCGACTGCTTCAAACAGGGCAGCAATTTGGTCGAAGCCCTCTTCCCGAGCCTGCTCCGCAAATTCCTGATACATATCTGTCCATTCAAAATGCTCACCAGCAGCGGCATCTTTCAAATTCTCCGTGGTTGCCGGCATTGCACCGCCGTGCAGCAGCTTGAACCAGATTTTTGCGTGTTCTTTTTCGTTGGCAGCGGTTTCTTCAAAAATCTTTGAAATCTGCACATAACCGTCTTTTTTTGCCTGAGAAGCATAATACGTGTACTTGGTTCTTGCCTGTGTTTCTCCGGCAAACGCTGCCATTAAGTTGGCTTCTGTACGACTTCCTTTTAATGGTTTCATGGTTTCTGCTCCTTTTCCTTTTTCTGACAATCCGGACAGACACCAATAAAGAGAATTTGATGGGATTCGATCTGAAATCCTTGTGCATCGGTCACTTGGTCACAAAGATTCCCCTGATATGGCATATCTACATCAAATACCTGACTACAAACCCGACACTTGATGTGGTAGTGTGGTGCAACATGAAAATCGAATCGATCCGCTCCGTCTGGAATGGGAATCCGCAAGCTTTCTCCCTGTTCCGAGAGCAACTTGAGATTCCGATAAACAGTTGCTTTGCTAATCAATGGATTTTCTGCTGCAATGGCAAGATAAATCTCCTCCGCAGTCGGATGATTTCGCATACGCCGTACCGTTTCCAACACCAGTCTGCGTTGTAACGTGTTTCTGTTTTTCATGAACCTGTCTCCTTAATCAAGAATCATTCTTAATTAAGATTTTAACCGAAAAAGCGTTCTTTGTCAAGTAGTTTTTCGATTTTTTTCCGGCTTTCCAAAGACATTGTTCCAAAAAACTTAGGATTGTTCGGAATCTGCCTCACAGAATGTCACATCTTCCCCGTTCAGAATCCGGTTGGATGTCCGCATTGCACACATCTTTCCGCACATCGAGCAGGTATGCCGTTCCTGCGGCGGACGGCTTTCAAAATAATTCCGTGCCTTTTCCGGGTCAATCGCACACGCAAACATGCCTTCCCAGTCGATTCTCTGTCTGGCTTCGCTCATCCGGTTGTCCTGTTCTCTTGCATATGGGATTCCGTTCGCAATATCTGCCGCATGAGCAGCAATTTTCGATGCTACGATGCCCTCCCGAACGTCCTGCAAATCCGGCAGCCGCAAATGTTCCGCTGGTGTGACATAGCACAGGAAGTTTGCACCACTGGATGCGGCAATTGCTCCGCCGATGGCAGAAGTAATATGGTCATAGCCCGGTGCAATATCGGTTACCAGCGGCCCTAACACATAGAACGGTGCACCGTGGCACAACCGCTTCTGCAAAGCCATATTGGCAGCGATTTCATTCATTGCCATGTGCCCTGGTCCTTCTACCATGACTTGTACATCCTTTTCCCATGCTCGTTTTGTCAGGTCGCCCAGTTCAATCAGCTCGCTGATTTGGGCAGCATCGGTGCTATCTGCGGTAGAGCCTGGACGCAGTGCATCGCCAAGGCTAATCGTAACATCGTAGGTTCTTAGGATTTCCAGCACTTCATCATAATATTCATAGAACGGATTTTCGTTTCCAGTCATTTCCATCCATGCAAAAATGATAGAACCGCCTCTGGATACAATGTTGGTAAGACGCTTTGCATCCTTAAAACGCTTTGCTGTACTCTTATTGATACCGCAGTGAATTGTCAGGAAATCCACCCCATCTTTTGCGTGCATTTCAACAATTGAAAGCCATTCTTCGGTTGTAATATCCTTTAACGGTTTGTGGTAATATACCACGGCATCATAAATAGGAACTGTTCCTATTGTTGCCGGACACTCTGCGGTCAGCTTTCTTCTGAACTTCTGTGTATCGCCGAAAGAACTTAAATCCATAATAGCCTCTGCGCCCATGGCTACGGCTTCGTTCACCTTTTCCATTTCCATATCCAGGTCTACACAGTCCCTTGATGTACCCAGATTGACATTAATCTTTGTCTTTAAGGCAGAACCGATACCATTCGGGCTTAATGCCTGATGATTCTTATTGGCAGGAATAATCACCTGTCCCTTTGCAATCAGTTCTCTTAATTTTTCAACGCCCATATTTTCTTTTGCTGCAACAATTTCCATTTCAGGGGTGACAATCCCCTGTCTTGCAGCATCCATCTGTGTCGTATAACTCACAACAGCCTCCATTCCTGTACCTTGTACATGCTGATTTTTCCCGTGGGAGATATATCGCTGGGTTTATCCATATTATCATTATTATGATTTAAATATTTCACTTTACTATTATGTAAAAATAGAGAACTTTTTTCCGAAATTTCCTGATAGTCCTAAAGAATGCGCTATTTTCCGACAGCATATCCTCCATCTTAAAAGATACGGTATTCTGTCATTAAAAAAGAACTCCCTACGGTGGCATTATCCACATCAGGTAACGGGTCGGATACGATTCCCTCTCAGCAGTACCGCGGCTTTCGCCGCGGTCCTTTTGCTCCCCGGAAAATATTAACTTTATTATAACATTGTCTGACAAGAAGTCAATTTAAAACTTTTTAAAAACATCCGCTTCTGCCTTTAAGCTTTCCACGGTTTCCTTACTGCTGCCCATCTGTTCATTGATGGTGTGCATATCTTCTACCAGTGAACCGGTACTCATCGCGGAGCTTGTAACCGCATTGGCACTTTCTTCTACTGCTTTTGCAATACCCTCAATGGACTCTACGACATTATTCATAATATTCTTTAAGTTTTCTGTCTTTTCCGTAAATTCATTCATCACTTCACTGACATAGCTTGCATCTTCATTGTACTGTTCTCCGGAATCCGCATATGTACCGTAATCCGGCAGCACCGTTTCTTCTATAAATGCTATCATCGCATTTGAATTATCGATTAATGCATGAACCGCCTTTGTAACATGTTCATTAATTGCCTGGATATTATTTGCCGTATCCCGGCTTGAATCTGCCAATTGACGAATTTCATCCGCAACTACCGCAAAGCCTTTTCCGGCATCGCCTGCCCTTGCAGCTTCAATCGATGCATTTAATGCAAGCAGATTGGTCTGGCTTGAAATATTTAAAATCTCGCCTGTCAGTTCATTGACCTTTTCTACACTGCGGCTTTCTTCTATCGCCTGCTTTAATGTACCGACGATATTTCCAACCATTGCATCAGTCTGTACTTTATTTTCATTAGCATTCTTTGCAAGCGTATCTGCACGCTCCTGCATTTCTTTAGAGTATGCATTCATCTGCCCGGTTCTGTCTGCAATATCATTTACTTCACCGCTGATAGACTCTGTATTTTCCGTCACTGTCTGTACCGTTGCGGCAATCTCCTGCATCGTTGCAGACAGTTCTTCCATTGCTGAGGAAACATCCTGTGCATTGTCATTTGACGCCGACACATTTTCCGTAACCATATTGACAACCCGGGTCAGATTCTGTGTACCGCTTACAATCACACCCATCGTACTCTGTAACTTATCCAGAAACAGATTAATCCCATCTGCAAGCGCACCAATTTCATCCTGATAACCAGATTCCACACGCATTGTTAAATCACCCTTGTGCTCTTCGATCAGCGATACGATTTCTCCCAGCTTTTTATTGGCTGCAACAACTGGTTTTACAACCATGCGGTTTGAAATGATTATGGCTGCGACAAGTGCAACAATGCCTAACAGCAGACATACAATGCCAACACCCATTGATGACGCATAGGCACTCTCCATATTTGCGACTGCCTGATCTGCCAGTGATGATTCAAGTTCAATCATATTTTCCAAATCTGTTTCAATCTGGCTGCTCATTTCAACCAGATCGTTGTTGGCAACAATTGAAGCATTTTCATTCTGGTTGGTCTGTACATATTTTACCATAGCATTATACTTGGAAAGGTATGCCTGATAATCACTCTGGAACTTCTGGAATGCTTCTGTTTCTTCCGGTGTCAGATTATTTGAAAAATCTGCCATCTGATTTTCCAGTGTCTGCTTAGTCTGGCTGATGGAAGTTTCCACCTTTTTCTCTGCTGCATCGCCCTGTGCCAGAATATAATTATACGATAAACGCATCAGTGTCTGTGTATTTTTCGACATTGCAGATACATCCTGTATTGTCGCCAGATACTCGTCAGAAATAACACGCCCCTTTTTTTCAATGTTGCCTGCACCTAAAATACTGAACGCACTTGTAACCAGAACCAGTACGGCAAGCACCGCAACCGGTCCTAATATCTTTACTTTAATTGATTTCATATCCGATAACTCCTTTCTTCTGCCTCTTGATTCACCATATGATAAACCATTTTTTTCTTTTGTACAAGCGGATAAATCGCATATTTACTCAAAAAAAACATATTTTTTGTTCTTACAGATGCAGTACACGTTCCTTAATTTCCTGTGTACGTCCCTGATTCCAGAACTGCGTGCCGATATAACCGCAGGTTCTTCTTGCAACATTCATCTTATCCTGATTTCTGTTGCCGCAGTTTGGGCATTCCCAGATAAGTTTACCGTCTTCATCGGTTACAATCCGGATTTCCCCATTGTAGCCGCATACCTGGCAGTAATCGCTCTTGGTATTTAATTCCGCATACATAATATTCTCATAAATATACTGCATGACAGACAATACCGCCGGAATATTATCAACCATATCCGGCACTTCCACATAGCTGATTGCGCCACCCGGTGAAAGCTCCTGGAACTGTGATTCAAATTTCAGCTTGTCAAATGCATTAATATCTTCCGTTACATGTACATGATAGCTGTTTGTAATATAATTCTTATCGGTTACACCCGGAATCTTACCAAATCGTTTCTGCAGATTCTTTGCAAATTTATATGTTGTCGATTCCAGCGGTGTACCGTACAGACTGAAATCAATATTCGTTTCTTTTGCCCATTTCTTACAAATTTCATTCAGATGACGCATTACTTTTAAGGCAAACTCTGTACCTTCCGGCTGTGTATGGGTAACACCGACCATATATTTTGTACACTCACAAAGGCCGGCATATCCTAATGAAATGGTAGAATATCCGCCATAGAGCAGCTTATCAATTGTTTCACCCTTCTTTAAACGTGCAAGTGCACCATTCTGCCATAAAATCGGTGCAACATCAGACGGCGTACCCTTTAATCTGTAATGTCTGCACATCAGCGCACGCTTACAAAGTTCCAGTCTGTCATCAAAAATCTTCCAGAACTTGTCCATGTCTTTGCCTGATGAGCATGCCACGTCAACCAGATTAATTGTTACAACACCCTGATTAAATCTGCCATAATACTTTGGCTTACCGGTTTCTTCATCAATATAAGGTGTTAAAAAGCTTCGACAGCCCATACACGGATAGCAGTGTCCTTCACCGTTTTTATCAACCTTTAATTCCTTCATCTTCTTTTCGGAAATGTAATCCGGAACCATTCTCTTTGCAGTACATTCCGCCGCCAGCTGTGTCAGGTTCCAGTATTTTGAATCCTCATGGATATTATCTTCCTCCAGCACATAAATAAGCTTTGGAAATGCCGGTGTAATCCATACACCCTTTTCATTTTTAACCCCCTGGATTCTCTGGCGGAGTACTTCCTCCGTAACCATCGCAAGGTCATCTCTTGTCTGACCCTCCGGCACTTCGTCCAGATACATAAACACCGTCACAAACGGTGCCTGTCCGTTGGTTGTCATCAGTGTAATAACCTGATACTGAATCATCTGCACGCCGCGTTTAATCTCATCACGCACTCTTAATTCCGCAACCTCACGCACCTTTTCTTCGGTGTATGCCAGACCCACTTTGTCAAATTCTTCACGAACCTGCTTGATAAATTTTTCCCGGCTGACCTGTACAAACGGTGCAAGATGGGCAAGACTGATACTCTGTCCGCCGTACTGGGAACTTGCAATCTGTGCAATTGCCTGTGTTGCAATATTGCATGCCGTTGAAAAGCTGTGTGGCTTTTCAATCATGGTTTCACTGATAACCGTACCATTTTGCAGCATATCTTCCAGATTTACCAGACAACAGTTGTGCATATGCTGTGCAAAATAATCTGCATCATGGAAATGAATCAGTCCCTGTTCATGGGCATCTACAATATCCTGCGGCAGGAGCAGACGCTTTGTTATGTCTTTGCTGACCTCACCTGCCATATAATCTCTCTGAACGCTGTTGACAGTCGGATTTTTATTGGAATTTTCCTGTTTGACTTCTTCATTATTACATTCTAACAGGCTTAAAATCTGTTCATCTGTTGAATTGGATTTACGTACCAGCGCTCTTTTATAACGATACGTAATATATTTTCTTGCCACTGCAAATGCTCTCAGATTCATAATCTGGTTTTCCACCAGATCCTGAATTTCTTCTACGCTTAAAGAGCGGTTCATCTCCTGACAGATTTCTTCTACATTCACAGAAATTTTTTTGATCTGCTCATCTGAAAGTCTTTCACTGTGTACAACTTCTTTATTTGCCTTTGAAACAGCTGCCATAATCTTTGCAATATCAAATGTAACTTCTGTTCCGCTACGCTTAATAATTTTCATTTTTCCAATCCTTTCCTTTTCTCACAAAATTGCGTTAAAAAAGTCCTGCCCGCTCTCACGGGCAAGACGAATTATACTATATCTAGCATATCAAGTCAATGCAAGCACACAACATATAGTGAAGAAATAGTTGTTAAACTGTTCCTTACTTCTTCCGGATTCCCATTGCCTGCATGCTTAAAAATGATGCAAATATACGGGCACAGTCAATCTGATAGTCTGCCCATGTCCCGGATTCTTTGCATTTATCAAAAGTGACAAGCCCCTTGATATCATCCGGTGTCCCGATAATACACTGGATGGTTGAAAAAACTCTTTTCTGCTTCATGGCGGCACAAAACTGTGGTGCACTGTTAAACATGCCGGCAACAAAGCTCGTTTCCATATAATCCTTTTCCTCTAACAGTTGTTTAAATTCTTGTGTCTTTACATACTGTGCATTGTCCGAATAGTTCTGTTCAAACCCCACTGTATAAACTCTTGATAAATTTTCTCCATAATAAATATTAATGGTATCCAGCTGATACGATTCAAGCATATGCTGCAGAATCTCCCGGTATGCCAATGCCTGATTTTCTGTCACATTGGACATAAATTTCGCAATTGCCTTTAATTCCTGAATTTCTCTGCCATTTGTACCCACATGCTGTACACGCGTAATTGATTCTTCATATGACTTACGGTGCAGCTCATCACGGAAAAATACATACCGGTCCCTGCCTTTTTCTTTGGCAATATACAAGCAGTAATCCGCTTTTTTGAACAAATCCTCAAATTCTTTTCCATTATTTGGTGCAATTGATGCACCGATAGAGCAGGTAATGGCAAAATCCTCAAAATCCCCTGCAAATTCCCATTTAATCTGGGTACGGATCGCACGCAGCATTCCCCGCAGAATCTGATCATCATTAATATTATCTATTACAATTAAAAATTCATCGCCACCAATACGTCCTACGACGCCGTCGTCCCCGACAATCTCTTTTAACTTATACCCGACTCTTGAAAGCACCTTATCACCGTAGAGATGTCCATAGGTATCATTGACGGATTTAAAATGGTCTATATCCAGAATTACCAGTGTCACCCGGGTTTCTTTTGCTTTTGCCAGTGTCTTTTTGGCATAATCCGTAATCGTCTTTTTATTATAGACTTTGGTAAGCGAATCATAGTGCAGCTCATCAATGACTTCAATTGCCTTCTGCTGGGCGATGGTATCTTCCGGTATGATTCTGCCGACCATCATTCGTTCATGACCTGCACCGTTAAAAAGATTGCCGCAGAAGCAGAGCCGTTCCATAATATTACTCTGCGTTCTCAGACACGAATTCATCTTAATCGTAAACGACTGCACATAGGATTTAATATCGCTGACCATCGTCACAAACAGCGAATACTCTTCAGGATCAATATACGATTTATCAATCATCTCCTGTTTCCATTCGTCAATATCCATCTTATAAATGATAACCTTCTGATACTGCTCATACCGGAAAATACAGATGATATTGTCTGAACGGTTATAGGAAAATGCATACTCCTGTGTCATGCCAAGAAACATGCGCAGTCTTGATACATCCGATGTCAAATGTTCAATGACCGCTTCTATGCTCTGTACATCAATCATCTCAATGTCAATATTATCCAAGCCGTCCATTCCTGTCTTTTTGCAAAGCAGCCGTAAGAGATTGTAACGGTAACTGCCATCTTTAAAACGGAAGCGGAAAACCTGTTCCTGCGTATCTCCCGCAAATTCATCGATAAACTTCTTTAACCGTCCGACCTCATCCGGATGCACAAAATCAGTAATTGTATAAAAATGCTCATATTCAAAATAATCCGTAAACGCCTTATTCGTAACAAATGCACGGTATCTGCTGTCAATGGCAGCACGTCTTTTATCTATGCTATGCATTTTTTCATAATTTAAAACATCTTTTGATTCCTGCATACCTACGAACTCCTTTAATAACCCCCATGTGACAACAAGCACAAAAAATCTAAATTAATTATACTTCATGCCGTCATTTTTAACAAGCATATTTCCCATTTACTTTTTATAGTACAGCATATTCATGGCAGGATAAATATATTATCTGGAAATCCTGTGAAATTCTTCCAATCATATTAAATGCTTTTTTCTGCATTTGATTATCCAGTGCCAGAAAGATATCATCAAGAACAATCACCGGTTTTTCTTTTACAGAAAGCCTCTGTATAAATGCCATACGCTCACAAAACCAGATAACGTCTTTGATTCCGCTGCTGTAATAATCCATTTGCCGCAGAATTCCATGGTCAACAATTCCAATTTCATAGGTGTCGTTTAACTGCACTTTCCTGCCCAGTTCTTCATCAAATGCGGACAGATACGCATAAAAAGGTTCTGATAAATCTTTTGCCATATGACTGATATATGCCTGCTTTGCCTCTGTAAGATACTGCATGCTCTTTTCAAGCACCTCCATACGCTGTTCTATCTGCTTTTTCTGTTGTCCGGTCTGCCGTTTTTTCTGTAAAACCTGTATCTGCTGCTTCTCCAGCATTTTACACTTTTCTTCCCGCTGCTGTTCTTGAAAAGCATGATGTATCTGCTTATAAAACTCTTCCTTTTGTGAAAGGGTCTGATACTCTTTTGCATAGGCAGCGCCGGTGCGTTCCTTTTCTTCTGCACCGTTTAATCCTTCAAGCTGCTCTTTATACTGTGCCGTGCTCCTTCGCAGCAAAAAAAACACTGCCACACCGGCAATTCCGGCCAGCCCGCCAAAGACTGCTGCCGGCTGCTTCTGCAGCACTGCCATTGATAAAATACCGAGTATAACCCCTGCCGCTGCCAGAAAAACCGCCGCAATGGAAAGTCTTTTTGCCTGCCGGATTTTTGATCTGCACTCTTTTTTTTGTTCCCGGAGTTTTATAAGATTTTCTTCCCATCCGTCTGTGTGGTTTAAACCGGCTGCAAAATAGTCGTCTAAAAATGCCAGCCGTTCTTCTTCCTCTGCCGTAAGTCCGGTTGTACTACTGCCGGGCTTTTCCTCCTGTATGTCCTCCCCTGTATTTTCCGTCTGTAAAGATATTGGCATTTTCTGCTCTGACAACTGCTTCATCTGCCTTTCAAGCTCCCACTCCTGCATGGAAAGACGGTTTAATTCTTCCGTAACCTGCGCAAGCTCCCCGCGGTTTCCCGTTTTTTTGTATTCCCTGTACTCCGCTTCAATTGCAGCGGCTGCCTGTTTGCTTTTTAACAATCCCGTATCCTGCGTGCCGTCAAAAAAGCCGATACGCATATTTTCATTAACTTCTACCCGCATATGATTCCAGCTCATAAATGCTGTTGCCTGATACGTCGCTTTTGTCATGCCAAACAGTTCTTCCCCGATATTTTCCGTGTAATCCTGTGATACCATTCCGGTATCTAAATCAATCAGCGCAAAAGTATCCTCCCGCTCCTTTTCCGAAAAGGTTCGTTCAATCCGGTACTGCTTTGTGCCTGCTGCAAAACGAATCCATCTCCGTGCTGATTCTGGTCATAGGGCTTATTTCGCTCCTTACACTGCCG
>OJNJ01002108.1_pt1 | contig 10662 bp, 10 predicted proteins | sample 1597491 | NCBI WGS metagenome assembly OJNJ01 (sample SAMEA2452132, study PRJEB22498) | human gut metagenome | biome: human feces; feature: human gut; material: feces | place: Australia | collected 2012 | reverse complement strand
ATACACATAAGAAACTCTTTCCATCGGCTGTAATGGAAAAAATTTCACATTATCAATACCGTAGTCTTTTACTTTCTTAACGAATTGCTCTTTCAAGCCCCCAGAACCAAAAATGATGAACTCAATATTTTTATTCTCAACCAATTCTTTTGCAGAATCTATTATCACATCAATATTTTGAGCATTACCCAAATTACCCGCATATACCACATTAAATTTCTCTCTATTTAATCCTAACTCCTCGTATAAAGGATTATTCTCTCTAGCAATCGGGACTACAGCTTTTTCGTCAATCCAATTATAGATCACCTCAATCTTTTCTTCCGGAACTCCTTTCGCCATGATATTTTTTTTAAAATCTTCCGAGATCACAATAATCTTATCTGCATTCCGATAGGTAAAGTTTTCTATCATCCGTCCAATTTTCCATAAAAATGATCCCTTTTTAGTCATACCAGTCCCCACCAAAGAATCTGGAAATATATCTTGAAGGTTATAAACAAAAGGTATTTTCCGACATTTCTTAATTAAAGCCGCCATCGCACCTTGTATCGGAGGTGTACTAGAAATAAACATGATATTACATGAACGAGCATCTTTGGCAAAAATCCCAAAACAACACAATTTAATACAATTAAGCACATAACGAAAAGCTCTTTTAATCGAATTACTCCCCTCTCGCATCAAAGCAAACCGGTGGACAATCATTTTATCATCAAAAAGTTTCTCAAGTTTACGTTTCTTATATTCTTGGCGAATTTCATCGCTTACGCCACGTGTTGGTATGGGAGTATAAACTACCATATTAAAGCCAGCATCTGCAAACGCTTGATTACGATTAACTGACAAATAGGAACTAGCAGCTCTTTCCGGAATAAAATAAGCTGCAAGAAATAGTATTTTCATTTATTTAACAACTTCTATAGAAAAATACTATAATCGGTATCATTCAATCCCGCCAACGTGACCATTCTCCCCAAGTGCATTTCTTGTGCTTGTTTATAAATTTCATTAGCAAAATTTATATCGATAAAAGATAAGCCCACAGAATTAAAATAAATTATTTCTTCATCATTTTCACGCCCTAATTTAGAACCTTGAATAATTTCATTTAAATTAGCATATATATCATCATCTGTTAACAAACCTTCTTTGTACATTCGGGAAATTGTCTGCGTTCTATGCTTTGAAGCTTCCCAATCATCACAAACTATTTTTGAAGCTTTTTGTGCAACTGCATATTCATCTTCCCAACCACCAACATGAATATATAAACATCCTTTATTTATAGCATTAGCCTTTAACAATGGAGCCTGAGCACTAATAGCTGTTACTATAATATCCGTATCCTCAACCGCTTTTGAATAATCACCTTCACAGTCTATAAATGAAACATCTTTCATACACCGAGATAATTCATTTACAAAATCAATTTCTGTAGAATGTTTACGGGAAGCGACTCTGCAAGTATTAATTGTTGGAAATAAATGTTTCAGTAAAACACAATGCATTCGAGCCTCTTCTCCCGCTCCAATAAATCCGACTTTTTTAACTTTTGATGGAGCCAAATATTTAGCCGCAACACACCCGACTGCAGCCGTTCTAATTTTTGTACACAAAGTTCCATCAATTAAGGCAATAGGGAACCCCGTTTTAATTTCAGAAAGTAACATTACCCCTGTAACGTTAGGTTCACCCACAGCCGCATTCGTTGGAAAAACAGACACCCACTTCAGTCCTGATACAGCTTCAGAAAATAACGTAGCTGGCATACAGTTAATCCTGTTCTGCGTTGAATTATCAAATATCTGCGATATTTTATCAGGAAGCAAAACATCCCCGTTAATATATTTTTTAAAGGCATCTATAACAATATCAAAAATCATATCTGTCCGATTCTTAAATATTGTTTCGACATCTTCTAATGTAATTACTTTTAATGTTATTGGTTTCATAAACAAACCTATTAATATTATTTATAAATGAAAAATCAAATTTTAAGGTTCTCTATATTAATCATCCGATTTACCATATTGTTTCCATCCGTATCTATTACTTTCAGTAATTGATGTACTTGATTTATCGTCGCTTTAAATTCATCTATTGTATCAAAAACAAAATGAAAAAATGCAAATACTTGAGAAACAGTTCCCGTCGCAATGATTGAATCACCAATACTTTTGGCTATAGGAAGCTCAATAACATTTTCTAATAACATTAATTTTTCAAATCCTTCGATCATTTCTATTTTACCCTCTTTTAAATGAAGAGCATAAATTCCATAAAATTTTTTGGCAGGGATTTTTTTCTTTATCAAAGAACCGAAACCATGAATTAAACTTTTACCGGTTAAAGAATAATAAATATCAGCAGCAACCTGATTTATTTGATAAAAATAATTTACAGGATAGATAGAAACAGATCCCCCGTACCGATATCCAGCTTCATTAAAATAATAATTTGTTCCATCAAAAAATACTTCCATCCACATTGAGCCTTCTTTTATTTGAATATGATTAAACATTTCTTGAAGTTTATGCTCATATTTTTGGCGGAATTCATCTTTACATTTACTCTCAAACACGAAAGCACCTGCAACATAGCTCCCTTGTTTTTCGTATTTTACAGGATATTTATCTTCAATCCCCGAAAAATACATTTTACCATTACTAAAAGTATAAAAAACAACGATCCCATCATTCTTCACAAATTTCTCTACAAGAACATTTCCTGAAGCGGAAGTTTTTTTTGCGATTTCGTACCCTGCCAATAATTCATCTTGATTCCGGCATACTGAAAAACCAGAACTTCCACACCCGTCAGCAGGCTTTGTTATCACGGGATAATCTAAATTACCTCCTTTAGATTCAATTTCATCGTATGCTATTTTGTATTGCGGAACAACAGGTAAACCATGTGCCATACAAATTTCCTTGAAATATTTTTTATTTTGTAAAAATTCCCATTGAGACTTTGTACAATAGCATGGCATATTCAATTCGTTCAAATATTCGCATGCAGAAGCAATTACTGGCTCACTCCCCCCCATATACACACCATCAATTTTTTTCTCTAATATGAGGCATTTCATTCCATGCGAATCCGTGGAATCAACATCGTAACATTCATCAGCAATCTCAAAAATCCCTGCATTCCGATTATTACCCGTTGCGATAAGCACTATCTCATTTTCTTTTGCAAAATCAGAAATTGCATCTTTCCACATGCTACCACCAAGGAGTAAAAGACGTTTACCCTTCAAATTTTCCATATTATATCAGATTTAAAAACTTTAATTTTACCGGACATTTATAGTAACACCATTTATTTCACATCTAGAGATAGCCTCTGATACATCTTTTCCTTGAGCTATCACAAAGCCAACTCGATCTAAACTACTATGTATTTCCGATACCATATCCCCAACTTTTTTATTAAGAATAATTTCTTTTATTCCCTCTGTTTTTCGAGAACTTTCCACCCCTTCAATTGATTCTATCACTCCACAAGGAACTTTAAAAAAACGAATCGCACTTCCTTTTGAAAATTTTGGAATAATATCAGGTTCTATTCCAAGCGCAATATCAATAGTAGCTTTAACCATATCAATTCCTGTAGACAAAGGAACAAGATGCGTAGTGATACAATCTCCTCCCATTCTTGCACCAAGCTCTATCATTTTAGGTCCTTGCTTGGTCTGCATGACCTCCACATGAGCTGGTCCATTTTCAATTCCCACCGCCTTAATTGCACGTGATGTTAAATCTCGAATCTTTAACAAATCTTTTTCAGGTAAACGTGAGGGCTGAGAGTGTCCCATTTCAACAAAATAAGGAGCTCCTGTTGTTAATTTATCTGTTATTGCCAGTATATGAACTTTTCCCTTGTAAACAATCACCTCCACGCTAACTTCATTACCCCGCATATATTCTTCAACAATAACTTTACCCCCACGAGACTGGCTCTTACTGTATTGATATGCCTCATCCAATTTTTGAACTGTTTCCACGAGAATAACTCCCCGACTCCCTGCATTATCAGTTGGCTTTAACACACACGGACTTGTGATTCTTTTCCTTACAAAGTCCCAATCATTCTCCCTCTCTATAATATAGAACCAAGGAGATTCGACATCATGTTCTTTAAAAGCCTTTATCATTTCCCACTTATCCGTGGTTTTGACGGCAGTATCCATGGATATTCCAGGCAATCCTAACAAGGTCGTAGCTGCTGCAATAGAACGCATTGGCATATCTGTAGCCAACGTCATAATCCCATCTGGTCTAAAATCTTTTGCCACATCACAAATAGCCTCAACATCTATCGTACTTGCATTATAATACCTATCAGCATAAGGAATTCCTATCGCACTAGGATTATAGTCTGCAACTGCTACCACATGACCTAATTCTTTTGCTTTTTTTATTGCGGGCAATTGAAGAACTGATGCCCCAATAATTAATAGTTTACTCATTTTTGTTGAACAAAAATATGATCACGTTTGATAACTGAAATTACAGTTTGGAGCAATATCTTAACATCTAACCACAAACTCATATGCTCTACATAATAGGCGTCGTAAGCAAATTTTTCATCTTGTGTTATTGAATTCCGATAATATGCTTGGCTATATCCTGTAATTCCTGGACGAATACTCGCTCTTTTTTTTCTCACGTCATCAAGTTCATCCCATGTTTTTGTCGCTAATGTTGGTCGGGGTCCCACGAAACTCATATCCCCTAATAATACATTTAACAATTGGGGCAATTCATCCAAACTAGTTTTTCTTAAAATTTTCCCAATTCTCGTTACTCGAGGATCATCTTCCCCATTATAAGTAGACCCATCAGCATTCCTCAAATCAGGAGAATTAACGTACATTGAACGAAACTTAAACATTTTAAATGGCTTAGCTCTCTTACCAGCTCTTTTTGCATTATAAAAAACAGGTCCTTTATCCGTAAAATAAATGATAGGAGCTATCACGACAAAAACAAACAAAATAAAAGGTAAAAACAGTAGAGCTATTATAATATCAAAAAAACGCTTAAAAAAACATTTATACATAATTACTCATTAATAATCTCCATAAAATTTGAAAGCAAATATTCAACTTGCTCATCTGACAAACAAGTATGCAAGGGAAGAGTCACCTCATTCACAAACATATCGAACGCATTAGGATAATCTTTAATATCAAATCCTAGATTTTTATAAGCTGTCATCATTGGTAACGGTTTGTAATGCACGTTACAAGCAATACCCCGTTCCGCCATTCGACAGATTACTTCATTCCGAAATTCTATGTCTTTTCCTAACAAACGTACTAAATAAAGATGACCGCTAGAAGAATGATCTTCCCCATAATGATTGAGTACTTGCACGTCACATTCCTTCAAAACTTCATTATAACGTTCGATAATCCGTCTCCGCCGATACAACATTTCGATAACGCTTTAATTGTGCTAATCCTATACCAGCCATAATGTCTGTCATATTACACTTGTACGCCGGATAAACGATATCATATTCCCAAGCGCCTAATTTAGTCTTGGCGAGAGCATCCTTGTTTTGCCCATGCAAAGACAACAACTGGAATTGCTTATACAACCAATCATTATCAATTCCAGAAATATTTCTCCAAGTTAAAGCCCCACCCTCGGCCGTTGTCAAATTTTTCACCGCATGAAACGAGAAACTTGTAAAATCAGCAATATTCCCACACATTTCCCCATGCCATTTTGCCCCAAAAGCATGAGCGGCATCTGCTAACACGATCACTCGTCCAAAAGCTTTCTGTATCTCATTGTTGGGCAAAAACAAATGTTTTTTCTGTTCAACGGCAGCAAAAATTTTATCGTAATCACAAATTACACCTCCTAAATCCACGGGAATAATCACTTTTGTCTTCTCGGTTATTGCATCTGCCAATTTCGAATAATCCATTTCGAATGAATTAGGTGCAGTATCAACTAAAACAAGCTTTGCCCCAACGTGGCAAATTACACTTGCAGAAGCAGTATAAGTATACGCAGAAGTAATTACCTCATCTCCCGGACCAATTCCCAATACACGTAATATCAACTCCATACAGGCTGTAGCAGAATTCAAACAAACTACCTTATCCGTTCCACAACACATCGCTAAAAGATGTTCAAATTCTTTAGTACGAGGGCCTGTTGTAATCCATCCAGAACGAATAGTATCCGACACTTCTTGCACCTCCAATTCACTCATGTCTGGAGGTGAAAACGAAATTTTCATATTTATTAATTAAATTTTTAATTAGATTTTGATCGAAATTCTTTCAACTTATCAATCAAGATTTCATCTGTTTGAAAATAATGAATATTATCTCTTAACTTATTTTCAGGAAGATGCCACCACTGAATGTTTAATAATTCATTTATTATTTCTTGAGAAAAACGATATTTAAGTATTCTCGCTGGAATTCCTCCAACAACTGCATAAGGGGGAACATCTTTAGTCACTATAGTACCTGCTGCAATTACAGCCCCATCGCCTATGTGTACTCCTCCCATGATAATAACTCTAAGACCAATCCAAACATCATTACCAATAAATACCTTTTTATAAGGATATTGAGGCGTTCTATCTGTCCAAGAATGACAAGTTCCATTAATCTTTTCTGTAAATATAGGAGAGGTAGAAAGATTATTCAATGGATGTATACCTGGACCTACAATTGTATTACCTGCAATAGAACAAAATTGCCCTACTTCTGCATATATTAAAGAAGAACCTCGTCCCAAATAAGAATACCTCCCAATGGATGAATTAAAAACCTTAGTTTTACGATAAATTTTTGCTCTTCGATCAATATGGGATAAATTATCAACTTTAGCCAATAGAGATACCGCAGGATTAAATAGATTTTTCAACAAACCATAAATATATTTTAACATACCTACTAATTACTTACATGACAAAAAAGGCGATTTTATTAAACTTCTCAATAAAAAATAAATATTTTTTAAATCTATTCCTAACTTTACATCCAAACTTTTAATAAAATATAACAAAACATTCAAAAACATTATAAGCGTTGGTTTTACAGAATACCTCAATAAACACAGTTTCATTCTTGTATACGCTACATCTTTTTTATTGAGATCAAATGTCTTTAAAAAAAATTCCCACTTATAAATATTTTCTTCAATATTTTTCTTAGTTCTCATTTTGGTTGAAATTCCTAACTGAGAATAATACATAGACCCAACATATGAGTAATAATAACTCTCTTCTGAATATTGTTGATATTGAAATTCAAATAAATCTTCAGATAATGTAATACCTTTATCTAATGGAACAGGTTTAAATTGATTAATTACTTTGCTATTAATAAATGTAGATCGATTATAAATTAAAAGTCTATATCTTAGACGAAAAGGGTCTCTTCCTTTTTCTATTTTATCATTTCTAAAAACAATCATTTTACCCTTTGGAGTTACAACTTTCCAGTCAAAATATAGTGATATTGCTTTATTTTGTACATCTATATGTTTCTTCTCAATAAGCAAATGTACATGCCTAAACAATCCGTCACAAAGAGCATCATCTCCAGACAAAATATAAAACAAATCTGCATTACCCCTTAACGATACCAATTTTTCACAATTACCATAAATACCTAAATTAGACGTATTTTTATAAGCTGTAATTATATTGGGATACATTTCAACATATCTACTAATTACCTCCCAATTATTATCTGTAGAACAATCATCACATACTATAATTTGGTTTAATCCCCATTCTTTTTGTATCAGAACAGATTCCAATGCACGCCCAATTACACCCTCTTGATTATAAGTAATAATCAATACATTAATTTTATATTTCATCATTACATAAAATTGTTGATGACTTCTATAATTCTATTTATCTCATACTTAGACATCACAGGACTTATCGGTAAACTTAATTCTTCCGTATGAATTTTTTCTGTGATCGGTAATGACATTTCATTCCATTCTTTATAACATTCCTGCTTATGAGGTGGGATCGGATAATGAATATTGGTTTGTATTCCATTATCTGTTAAATATTGCTGAAGTCTATCACGCTCGGCACAACGAATTGTAAATAAATGAAAAACGTGCTGATCATCATCAAAAACAGTAGGTAAAATTATTTTAGAATTTCGAATATGATTTATATAATATTTAGCTATATTCTTACGTATTTGAATATCTTCATCGAGATGTTTTAATTTCACATTCAAAACAGCTGCCTGTATTTCATCTAAACGACTATTACGCCCAGCATATTGAAATACATATTTTTCCGCAGATCCATAGTTAGCCAAAGAACGAATTGTTTTGGCTAATAAAGCATCATTAGTAGTCACTGCACCCGCATCGCCTAATGCACCTAAATTCTTTCCTGGATAAAAACTATGCCCTGCTGCATCGCCTAATGCACCTGTTTTTTTTCCATTAAATTTACAACCATGTGCTTGAGCATTATCTTCAATTAATTTCAAATTATACTTTTTACAAATGCTTTCAATTCTTTCTGTATAGGCACATTGTCCATAAAGATGAACAATACAAATAGCTCTAGTCTTTGACGTAATAATTCCCTCAATCTTAGAATCATCAATTTGATAGGAATCTATCGAAGGTTCTACTAAAATTGGCTTTAAACCATTTTCAGTTATAGACAATATTGTTGCAATATAAGTATTCGCAGGAACTATCACTTCGTCACCAGGTCTCATCATTCCCAATTCAATATACGCTCTAAATATCCATACCAAAGCATCAAGTCCATTTGCAACACCAACACAATACTCCGTACCAATATATTTAGCATAATTTGTTTCAAAATTCTTGTTTTCTTCCCCCTGCAAATACCAACCTGAATCTACAACTTTATTGATGGCCTCATGTATTTCTTTCGAATACTTAAAAGTTACTTTTTGTAGGTCTAAAAATTTAATCATTTGCTTTTCATTTATTTTGTTCCATTCTTCAAAACCCATTTCAGCCCATGGCATCCCACGTGTAAAACGATAAGGCCATGAATAATGAGCTTCACCTGTTTTTCTATCTTTTATTTTTAGGAATAGGTGCTAATGTGTTAACCTCTTGCAAGGAAGAGGTGGAGAGTATATCTGAGTTATCTCTTGAACAAACTAAAATTCAGATAAAAGAAGGAGAGACAGTTACTGTGAAAATAATTGGTGGAAGTGGAAATTATCAGATTTCTTTATCAGATGAGAAATTAGCTGTTGCACAGATAGAAAATAATGAGATAAATATCCGTGCATTATTGACAGGTTGTGTAACTTTAACTGTTACTGATGAGAACGGTCAAACAGCACTTCTTAATATTATTATTATCTCTAAAATATTGGATTCAGATAAACCAAGGTTTGTTTGGACAAATAGTATTGCTCTAGATGAACCTAACGGTTGGGGATTGACAGTTTTTGGGAATAAGGTTGCTGTTACTTCTTGTGTGGAACAGATTCAATATGTATTAGAATGGGAGGGAGATTCTACAATGGGGAAGAAGTTAAATGCTTTTTTAACTACTTTAAAAAAGGGGGAAGCTCCTGTTAAAATAAAATTAACTGGACTTGAAATATTAGATATTAGGGAACAATGTTACTTTATTACTTTTTCTGTTGATAATAAGATTGGTGAACTTGTTTTTATAAAATAGTCATTAATTCTTTTAAGTTATTTTTATTAATGATTGATTTGCTTCAATTTGACGTGACGCTAATGTTGACAATACTTTGGTAAAAAATTGCTGAAGTATTGTCATTGAATTTGCGTAAGTTTTACCAATGAAAACGGTAGGGGCTTAGTTAATCAAGAAAAATATGATGCAAAACTTGGGAAATGAAATACTGATATATGGATTTTTCAATTGAAAACAATTTGAGCAATCCATATATTAGTATTTTTTTTAAGTCACATCTTTTATAAAGTTAATAGTTTCTAGGTTGAAGTTCTTAGACATCATTCATCTAATAAAGACCATTATTGGGATTATGCAGGAATGTGCAGGTTTTATTATTATTAAAGATACCCAAAGTACATATTGGGAATATGCCAAGATGTTCAGTCAATAACATGGTAATACGGAAAATCTTCTTCTTTTTTATAGATTTATACACTCCTTAAATTCCCAATAAGCATCAAACATCTGTTGACTAAGCATACAAATCTAATAATTGAGTCTTAGTTCTCAATCATGTCAGATCATTGTTTGGACTAAAATTCTCCCTATTTTTATAAAGGGTATTCTACTTTAAAAGAAGAACTATAGTAAAGATCCATCATAAAGTTTTTAGTTTTTTATTTCTGCTTTCATTTTGTATATTCATACTTGAAAAATAAAAATACTTTTAAGAATCGTATCCTATCTTTCCTATGCTTAAAAAGTTATTTAAAAGAATTCGATGTAATGTCAAATTATCGTCAAGGGGAAGGTGTATCAAAAAGCATACCTTCTTTTTTATGGGAGCAGTATATCAGTGAAAAAATCTAGGATATATAGAGAATAGTTGGTTTAAAGTGAACAATTAACCATATAAATGGATAAAATTCTATTTGATATAATTTCTCTCATGCATAAATTTGTCGTATCAGATAAAAAATGACATGCTATGAGAAAGACATTTTT
>OJNJ01002102.1_pt1 | contig 10673 bp, 7 predicted proteins | sample 1597491 | NCBI WGS metagenome assembly OJNJ01 (sample SAMEA2452132, study PRJEB22498) | human gut metagenome | biome: human feces; feature: human gut; material: feces | place: Australia | collected 2012 | reverse complement strand
CTTCGGCATCAATATGGGAGTCTGGGCTTTCGACCGCTATATCCGTAAGGCTGACAATGACGAGGCTTACAAGAGAATTAATACCGCAGTAGATCTCGATGCGATCAAGGAGAAGGCAATCAATGAACTTGGTATGTTTTATGCAACACAGGATCAGATCGTCTACTACTCTGTAGATAAGACAGACTACATGAATCAGTATAATGAAATCCCGCAATAGGGGGATTTTCAGACAAAAAAATAATTCAGGTGGTAGAATGGCAAAAAGAAGACCGAAAAAGCCGATGTTAAAGTTTCCAAAGCGTATGCAGAAAAAAATGATCGTCATGTTTACGGTTGTTGCAGCGCTTATGATCGGACTCATCGGAAGACTGATGTATATTGAATACACCAGTGGAGAAAAATATGAGAAAATCGTTCTGGCACAGCAGGGCTATGACAGCCAGACAATTCCTTATCAGAGAGGTGACATTGTAGACGCAAAAGGAACTGTGCTGGCAACCAGTATCGCAGTTTATAATGTGATTCTGGACTGTTCCGTTTTAAATGATGATGAAAAATATGTGGAGCCGACGATCAATGCGCTTGTAAGCTGCTTCCCGGATCTGACGAGTGAACAGCTTTATTCTTATCTGAAAGACTCTCCGGACAGCAGATATATTGTGCTTGCCAAACGTTTATCCTATGATACGATCCAGCCTTTTGTGAATCTGCAGGAGGAGCGGGATGAAAAGGGAAAACTGGTCAATCCATATATCAAAGGTGTCTGGTTTGAAAAAGAGTACCAGAGACAATATCCATATGGAAAACTGGCAAGTTCTGTGATCGGGTTCACAACATCCGGTAACCTCGGAATTAATGGACTGGAAAATTATTATGATGATACGTTAAATGGAATTAACGGCAGACAGTATGGATATCTGAATTCAGACAGTAATTTTGAAAAAACGATCAAACCGGCAGTCAACGGCAATACGTTAGTGACAACGATCGATGCGACGATCCAGTCGGTGGTAGAGAAGAAAATACAGGAGTTTAATGAGGCCTATACAGATGGTTACAGAGAGGGTGAGGGCGGAGCAACAAGAATCGGCGTGCTCATCATGAAACCGGACAATGGCGATGTCCTTGCAATGGCACAGTATCCAAACTACGATCTGAGCAATCCATGGGATTTATCTGAGTATTATACACAGGAAGAGATCGATGCGATGGATGATGATGCGAGACTCGAAGCGTTAAATCAGTTGTGGCAGAACATATGTCTGACCTATACTTATGAGCCGGGATCAACGGCAAAACCATTTACGGTTGCAGCCGGGCTTGAGACAGGAACACTGTCGACCAATGATACCTTTTTCTGTGATGGAGCCGAACAGCTCAGCGGATTTACCGTAAAATGTGTTGCCTATAGAAAAGGTGGACACGGAATGCAGACTTTGGAACAGACATTGATGAATTCCTGTAATGATGCCCTGATGCAGATGTCCTACCGGATCGGGGCAGAGAATTTCACGGAGTACCAGCAGATTTTTGGATTTGGACAGAAAACGAACATTGATCTTCCGGGAGAATCGAGAACAGATTCCCTGATTTACACATTGGATACAACATCACAGCTGAGTCTTGCAACCAATGCTTTCGGACAGAACTTTAATACCACGATGATCCAGCTTGGAACTGCTTTCTGTTCTCTGGTCAATGGCGGTAAGTTATATCAGCCGAGAGTGGTAAGCAAGATCACGGATCAGAATGGAAATACGATTCAGGATATTTCTCCGACGTTGCTGCGTGAAACTGTATCTAAGACAACAAGTGATACATTAAAACAATACATGTACTCAACCGTGACATCCGGTACCGGAAATACGGCAAAAGTAGACGGTTACTCCATGGGAGGTAAAACCGGAACGGCACAGAAAGTGCCGCGTGATGGTGTGAACTATCTGGTTTCTTTTATCGGTTTTGCACCGGTGGACGATCCTCAGTTAATGATCTACTGTTTTGTGGATGAGCCGAACTCGCAGGATCAGCCACACAGCACATTTGCACAGAATATTGTGAGGGAGATTTTAGAAGAAGTACTTCCTTATATGAATATTTATCCGGATGAAAAGAAGACCGGTGTAAACAAGGGCTATGATGTTACCGGGTCAAAAGACAGTTCACAGTATACCGGAAAGCATAACGGAACCAAGTCCAGAAATGAAAAGAAAAAGAAGAACTAAAGACAGAGAGTTCTTAGAAAGGCTCTGCAGTGCATATGCTTTAAGAAAAGGATCGTGGTGCTTTTCATGGAGTGGAATAAAACCTATCACCGCAGAAAAATATGTATCATATTCTTTTCTGTTGTTCTGATGTCGATGGTTTTGTGCGGGCGTCTGGTCTATCTTATGCTTTTTGAGGGAAAATATTATGAGACGCAGGCAAAAGATCTGCAGCAGAGAGAAAGAAAAATAAAAGCCGCCAGAGGCAAAATTCTGGATCGAAATGGTGTAGTACTGGCAGATAACAAATCAGTCTGCACCATTTCTGTCATACATAACCAGATAAAGGAACCGGAAGCGGTCATTGCCATGCTCGTAAAGGAGCTTGGAATTTCGGAAGAAAAGGTCCGTAAGCGGGTAGAAAAATATTCGTCTCTCGAGAAGATCAAAAGTAATGTCGATAAGGAAACCGGAAACCGGATTCTTGCCTATGGCTATGCAGGGGTGAAAGTGGATGAGGATGATGCAATTGTCGATGTAGTTCTGGATACATTACAGGATATGAAATATCCTTTTAAAAACACAGATTTTATACCGGATATCATGGGCTATTATTACTCGATTGCATTGATTTCGCAAAGCATGCATAGAAGGGAAGAAACGATTAAGCTGTTCAATGAGCTTGTTGATTATGCAATCAGTATTAAATCTAACAGCGCATTGCCACTTGCGAGAAATATGGATGTTTTGTCAAAGGAATATCCCGATCTGTCAGATTTATTTGAAAAAGCAAAGACTATCTATAGATTTGATGCAATAGATAGTATAAAAGAAAGGGTGCCTATACAGGTCAATAAGCTTTATCACGATTATACAAATGCAGATAAAATAGAAGCAGAATACATTAATGTTGAAAATCCTGAGGATGGTAAGGTTTTTGTCGAAGTGGATGAAAATGGATATGTCGTAAGAATAGTAGAAAAGGGGAAAAACATTTATACAAAGATATTTAAACATTATAGCTATGACATGATTAATTATGCGATAGTCAGAGATGTTTTGCTGAGAAAACACATGGAAGAAATGCGAATCAATGATATTGCGGATGCAAGAGTTGTCGAAGCTACGAGAACGGATCTTAAGAAACTGTATAGTGATATTGAGATATCTGTAAATAATAAGGAGTTTGCATATATATTAGATGGGCATGAAAAATTTAATAATACCTGAATCCGTGAACCTTGTTTCAAAATGAAAAGGCACACAGGAAATGTTTGCCATATTTGTTATTGTATACTAAATTTTGAAAATGCTGCATAATTTTGCGTTCAAAAAAAGACTGCACCATTTGTGTGCAGCTGCCATTGCCATATTCAGCTACCTGTTGTCAGGTGATGAATGCAAAGCTGTCATAAAGACGCTTGAAAGTAAATCTCCAGCGATTACTCCTTCCAATGGACAGCACCAGACGGCCGGCATGTTCTGTCAGATGTCCCGCAAACTGCATAAGATTACTGATCACCGTACGTATTCTTCGGCGATGTATTTTCTTCCGGCCGGGAGCATCCTTCTTTTTCAGCGATTTCTGCCCTATGATTCGAAGGATATTATATGCGATCATTGTCAGCTCCAGCACCAGTTTGTTGCTCTCAAACTTTCCCGACGGGAGTCTTTCAACATCCATGTCCGTCTTGATTTCACTGTGATACTGCTCACTTTCTCCGTGGGCATGGTAAAGATCAATGACTGTATCGTCTGGCAGGGAAGAGTTTGTCCAGTATGTGCCCAGTTCTATATCGGGTACGATAAAATACTGCCCATATCGGTCAATGGTTCTTTCCGTGATCTCATAAATTGTGCGTATTCCGACAGTTTTCTCCTCGTTATCAGAAAGGGAATATGTCACATTCCGGAAGGTCTGTCCGATATAAACAGTTTTCCCATCACGTGGATGCTGGATATTCTGGCAGCATTCCCTGACGGAATCCAGCCGGATGAGCAGTGGTTTTTCCGTCAGCTGTCTGCACAGTTCAATGGTCTCTCTCAGGAAATCAGGAGTTTCTTTCTGGCAGTGCTGTTTCCCAATCCGCAGTTCAAGATTGACGAGGTATCCTTCTGTGCCGATATATGCCATAATTGGTGCATATCCGTCAAAACCCTTGTAGGTACGGGATACGCCTTCCTTATTGGATTTCGAATTGTCAAAGGGGGTTACATCAATATCGACAGGAACAAAGCCGTTATCCAGGGCTGTCGGCTCTATGTGCATTTCACGCAGCATGTCGACATTTGCCTGCTGGATGTCTTTGCGCAGGGAATCCCCGATCATGTCAAAACGCTGACGGAGTGTTTCGGCGGAAGGAATCGCATAGGAGATGCCTAATGCGTATTTGTAGTAGTCAGGGTCATCCATCATTTCACGGACAGCCTCATACTGGGGTTTTCCCTGACAGAGCATACCAATATAGGTGAGGAGCACGTCTCCATTTTTTATCTGTTTCTGCAGATAATCTTTTGAAATTGGAGCACGGTTGATTTTTTTAACAAAACTGCTTTTTCCAAGTATTTGCCCTACGAATACCAGACCACTGGGAGTAATGAGCCGCTCATCGCTGAATTCAATGTGTATTTTCTTCATTGCACTGCCTCCGCCTATCTTTTGATACTTTCATTATACAGGATAATGCATGATGATACAGTAAAAAAACAAAATTTTGTTTAACCTAGTGGGTGAAATAAAATGTATTGCGAAAATCAGTTTCCAGCAGGTATTATTGCTGAAAAAAAGGAATGTAACACTATGGTAAGTTTCACGGAATAAGGTGGATTTTCATTGACACATATAACACCTTACAATACAATAAAAGCAAATATATAGCTTATAAAGGAGGTTCCTTAATGACGAAAAAAATAACCGCAATATTCTTGGCATTGTGCATGGCAATTTCCGTTTTGCCGATGACCATTCAGGCGGCATCAAAGCCCGATATTAAAGTTGGCGACTATGTTAAAATGGGCGCGTATAACAATGCCTCAATTCTTTGGCGATGTGTAAGCATTGACAATAACGGACCGCTTATGCTTGCAGACAAAATTGTTGACACCCTTGCATATGATGCCAAAACAAATGACAACAGCAATTCAAAATCACACAGCAGAAGCTATAAGCGTGATGATTACGGTTCTAACTATTGGAAAGACAGCAATATGCGTTCTTGGTTAAATTCGACCGCAGCTGAAGGCAAAGTCGATTGGCTTTGTGGCAACCCTCCGAAAGACGGATATGTAAGCGGTGTGGGAGCGTACAACGAAAAAGCGGGTTTTCTCAACGCTTTTTCAAAATCTGAAATTGCGGCAATGAAAACCGTTACCCAGCGTTCTCTCGTTTCTCATCCCGAATACAACAAGGGCATAGTTGATGGAGACGCAAATTCGGATTTGTTATACTACACCGATATTTCGGAAGCGGTGGCAAACTACGACAGTTCATATTTTGAAACTACAACCGAAAAGGTTTTTCTTCTTGATGTAAAGCAGGCTAATGCCGTGTGGAAAAATCTCAAAGGTTATTATGTTGCGTATAATAATGACGGTATGGCTTGGCCTTATTGGCTTCGCACTCCTGTTACCGATTGCAATCACGATATGCGTTATATCAGTTCATCGGGTCAGGTCGGTCGTTATGCTCCGTGGTATTCCGATTTGGGCGTAAGACCTGCATTTTATCTCGATTCCGAATATTTTGTTACAACTTCCGGCAGCGGCTCACAAAGCAGTCCTTATATCGGCTCTGCTCCAAATAAGCAAGAGGATGATTATACAATTTCGGAACCTGCCGAGGACGCAAATCCCGATTGGAATGTCAGCACCGAGCAAAGCATTCAGCTCACCCTCGGCCCGTGGTATTCAAATGACGGAAAATATTCTAATCCTACCATCCCTGTTTATACCATCCAAAAAACACGCAGCGACACGGAAAATATGGTTGTTGTCGTTTGCGGCGAGGGATACACAAAAAGTCAGCAGGGCAAATTCATCAATGATGTCAAACGACTTTGGCAGGACGCTATGAAATATGAACCGTATCGCAGTTATGCCGACAGATTCAATGTTTACGCTCTTTGCACAGCTTCCGAATCGACTTTTGACAATGGTGGAAGCACCTTCTTTGATGTTATAGTCGACAAATATAATTCGCCTGTTATTTCTAATAATCTCCACGGAAGTCAGTGGAAAAATCATATTTTTGAGAGATGTATCGGTCCTGAATTTATCGAGAAAATTCACGATGCTCATATCAAAAAAAAGTGTGATCCAAACACAATTCCGTCCGGTTCGGAATATGAGCCTTATTATTATGTTCACGATTATATTGCTCAGTTCGCTATGGTTGTAAACACAAAATCAGATTTCGGCGGTGCTTATAATAACCGTGAATACGGCTTCCATTATTTCATTTCGCCATCAGACAGTTATCGTGCGTCAAAAACTTTTGCACACGAGTTTGGACACGGTTTGCTCGGTCTCGGTGATGAATACAGTAACGGATATTTGCTTGACGATAAGGAACTTAAATCACTCAATCTTTCCTCGGTTGAAGACCCGGAAAAGATAAAATGGCGACAGCTTTTAGGTTTTAGAAACACATATACTTGCCGCAATGCTTATGGCTCAAAAATGCTTGTTTCAAGTTATGAGTGCATAATGAGAGACACAAACTATCAATTCTGTGAGGTTTGCCGTTTGCAGGGCTTCAAGCGAATGTCTCAGCTTGTTAAGGATGTAGACCTTTATGTTGCAACTCCCGAGGTTAAGGAATATACGGGCGCTTATTCAAAGCCGTCTGATTTTACCGACCTTGAAACAAGTTCATATTATAATTACACATATAATCGCAATGACCGACTTTTGAGCGGCAACAGCAAAAGCAGATTTAATACTAATATGAACGGTAAAAAAATCGAGCTTAGAACTGTTATTCAAAACATTTCAGATAAAAATGCACGACAATTAAAATTCAAAATGTGGATTAAGCACTCCGACGGAAGCGTTGCGACCGATTCATCGGGGAATCCGCTTCAAACAGTACAAACCTTTGACATTCCTGTTTGGAATGATAAGGCAAATTTCTGGCCGCTCGGTGCTTTGGATCACATCAAAAGCGACTTTAATTCAGGCTTAAAGAGTTGCTCGCTTATTTATCAAATTCCGTCTGATGCACAGCTTAAGAGCGGCGATACCGTGGCATTTCAGGTGCTCGATGAAAACGGAAATGTGCTTGCAGACGACAATACGGAAACACAGCGCTACACAACCGTTTCAATTCAGTATAAATTTGAGGACGGCTCTGAAATTCCAAACACTGCCGGCGGAACATTTACCGTGCCATACGGCACAAAGCTTGATTTAACACCGGCAAAAACACTTTATGATTATGAATTTATAAAGGTTGACGGCTTGAATAAGCCTATTGTTTCGGACGGAACGGTTGTTACATATTATTACAAAAATAAAAACGAAGAACACACTCACAATCTGACTTTGGTTGCTGCGAAAGCTGCCACCTGCACAGAGGGCGGTAAGGAAGCATACTACAAGTGCGAAGGTTGTGGCAAGTTCTATGAAGATGTACTCGGTACAAAGGAAATAACCGACCTTGCATCTTGGGGCAATATTGCTAAGATTGCCCACACCACAAAGCAAACCGTAACAAAGGCAACCCCAACAGCAAACGGCAAGATAGTAAATTACTGTTCGGTATGTAAGAAAACTCTTTCAACGACAGTAATTCCAAAGGCATCAAGCATAAAGCTTAAAGCAACATCATTAACATATAACGGAAAGGTTAGAACACCTAAGGTTATTGTTAAGGACAGAACAGGAAAGACACTTGTTAAGAATACTGACTATACTGTGTCTTATGCAAAAGGCAGAAAGTATGTTGGCAAGTACGCAGTAAAGATTACCTTTAAGGGTAAATACAGCGGAACAAAGACGCTTTATTTCACAATCAAGCCAAAGGCAACAAGTATTTCCTCACTTAAAGCAGGTTCAAAGAAGTTTACAGTAAAGTGGAAGAAGCAGGCTACACAGACAACAGGCTATCAGGTACAGTACAGTGCCTCAAGTAAATTCAGCAAGGCTAAGACCGTAACAGTAGGCAAGAATACAACAGTATCAAAGAATATTTCAAAGCTTTCGGGCAAGAAAAAGTATTATGTAAGAGTTCGCACCTATAAGACAGTTAAGATTAACGGCAAATCCATAAGGATTTATTCAGGCTGGTCAAAAGCTAAGACTGTTACAACAAAGAAATAAAAACTATACCGTAACCTTTGATTCTGCCGGTGGCTCTGCAGTAACGACTCAGACTATCGAAGAAGGTCAGAAGGCAACCAAACCTGCCGCTCCTACCAAGTCTGACGATACCACCAAGCCTTCGGATGATGTTCAGAATCCGCAGACCGGCGACAACAGTATGAGTGGCTGTGGATCGCTCTGCTGTTCGTCAGCGGCTTCGGAGTTGTGACAACTACTGTTTATACTAAAAAAGAAAATCTGTGAAATAACAGATAGCTAACCATTTAAGGATGGCGGTAGCGGAGCTTCCGCTGCCGCCTTTTCCTTACGAAAAGAAATCGAACAAGGAGAAATCAAATGGACGAACAAGAAAAAGAAATTGAAGAAATACTCAGAACATTTGACAAAGCACCTTCGCCTTCGTCAGAGAATAGTGTTCAAAATCAAGCATAGCAAAACAATAAGCAGCCTCGGCAAATTTCCCAAAAACCAACTGACACCGAACGGATTGCCCGCACATCAAATCAAACAGAATACAAAAGACAAGCTCAGTCAAGCAAAGGCAGGTATCTCTCCCCTACACGCAAAACCGCAATAAAGCGAAGAAAAAGGCAAAGAGCTGTGATTGTTTCGTTATTAGCACTCCTTTTTGTTGTTCTGATTATTGTGCTGATTTGTAAAGGCTGCTCTGGCAGAATAGATGCGCTTGCCGGCAAATGGGATTTTGATGGGACTACTGCCTATGAATTTGACGGCAAAGGCAGCGGTGCAATGCTCCTCACCCTTGCAGATTATGATTTTACCTATGAAATCAAGGACAATCAGCTATATATCGACTTTGTGAACGAATCGGCACATGACGCAACCTATGAGTTTAGTGTCAAAGGCGATACCCTCATCCTCATCGGCGGCGAAGGAACAATCGGCGGCACTTATGAGCTGACTAAGGTGCATGATAAAAAAGCAGACAAATAAGGACGGTGTTACGCTATAAAAAAGGTATGGAAAATCCTGATTTTATCTGTATGTATAACTGTTTTTTCTTTATCTGCATATCACATTTATGATTATTGGAAAGAAACACAGGACAGTCAAAGACAGAATGATGTGCTGATTGATAAAGCGGTAGAAACCGCACCACAAACACAGCAAACGGAGAATGGACAAACAGAATCTGCGATAAAGCCTGTTTCTGAAACTGCACCAATTACGGTAGACTTTGAGCGTTTGCAGGAAGAAAACAAGGACATTATTGCTTGGCTCTATTGCCCGGATACCGAAATCAACTATCCGGTAGTACAGAGCAAGGATAACGAGTATTATCTTCGCCGACTGCTTGACGGTACTTGGAATATAGCGGGAACGCTTTTTATGGATTACCGAAACGCCGCCGATTGTTCTGATCTGCATACCATTATCTACGGTCATAATATGAAAAACAACACGATGTTCGGCTCTCTGCCTAAATACAGTAAGCAGGAATATTACGAAGAACATTCTGTTTTGTATCTGCTCACACCAAAGCAGAATTATAAAGTGAAGCTGATCGCCGGATATGTTACACCGTCAGATTCAAAGGTGTATGAATTTGAGAAAACGAAAGAGGAACGCAGCGGACTGCTGAAAACAGCGCTGGATAATTCCTTGTTTACCTCCGGGACAACTGTATCCGATGAGGACAGACTGCTTACACTGTCTACCTGTTCCTATGAATATGACAATGCTCGTTTTGTACTGATGGGTATTTTAAAAGAAATCGGGTGAAATTTACTGTAATTTGCGGTGAGTCTGTTCGAGAAAGGATAAATGTATGGAAGCAAAACCAAGAATACTATATCTACTGAAAATCTTGTTGGAGCGTACTGATGAAGAACACCCGCTTTCTACAACGCAGCTCATCGGGATTTTGAATGAGGAATATGGGATTTCTGCTCACAGGACAACCATAACGAAGGATATAGCAGCTCTTGTGGAATATGGACTGGATATTGTAACCATTCATTCGACGCAAAGCAAGTATTTTGTAGCCAGCCGAAAGTTTGAACTGCCGGAGCTGAAACTGCTGATAGATGAAGTAGAGTCATCGAAGTTCATTACAAAGAAGAAAAGCGAAACGCTGATTGAGAAGATACATACGATGACCAGTCCGGGGCAGGTGGCAAAGTT
>OJNJ01002100.1_pt1 | contig 10679 bp, 7 predicted proteins | sample 1597491 | NCBI WGS metagenome assembly OJNJ01 (sample SAMEA2452132, study PRJEB22498) | human gut metagenome | biome: human feces; feature: human gut; material: feces | place: Australia | collected 2012 | reverse complement strand
AACAATTGCTGGCCGAAGAACTCGGCATCTCCATGAACGACCTTGCACGCAAGGTAGGGTTTGCCACTAAAAGCAACTTTTACGGATATTTTAAAAAGCTCACGGGTGAAACCCCGGTCGAGTATCAGCGGCGGATTGTGTCACAATGCTGACTTTGTAAAGTGAATAAGCACACGTTGTAAAAACACCAAACGTTTTTTTGAGTAGTAAAGCAGGCAGTCTGTTTCGTGTAAAAATGAAACAGACCGGTCTATTTTGTGCCGTAGTATCAAATAGACCACACGCACTCTTGTCCTCACAGTTGCTATAATGTAAATTTACAGCATCGTTAGATAACGGGATATCAATAATTTATACTGTAAAGAACCTATGAAAGTAAAAAAAATGATTCTGTTCCTGTCGGTGGCAATGCTGTTGGCAGGATGCGACAAAGACAATGCTCCGGTGGCTGTATCGGAAGTTACGCTGTCCCGGACGGCATTGACAATGACCGTCGGTGATACGGAAAAACTTACAGCTACCGTACTGCCGGAGCATGCCGGATATGACGGTCTTGTATGGAGCAGCAACAACACGTCCGTTGCATTAGTCGATGTGGAAGGGCTTGTAACGGCTGTCTCTGCCGGAAATGCCACTATTACCGCAACTGTGGGTGGAAAACAGGTAACCTGCGAAGTGACGAATATTGCGAGAAGATACTTGACATTGACCCTGAATGTGCGCAGGCTTATCTTGGCAAGCTTATGGCTCAGCTCAAGGTAAAGAAGCAGGAACAGCTTATCGAGTATCCAAAGTCGTTTGATGACAACAACAACTATCAGAAGCTACTTCGTTTTGGCGACAATAAGCTTGTGGAGCAGGCAAAGGGTTGGATAACGGCTATCAATGAGCGCAACGAATTGGCAAGGCTTACGGCTATATATGATAATGCCACAGAGATAATGAACAAAGCCACAAGTGAAGAAACATTCAAAGACGCTGCCGCTAAGTTTGAAAGCATACAGGAATTTAAAGATTCAAAAGAGCTGGCTGAAAAGTGTCTTGAACAGGCGGAAATAAGTCAAGAAATAAGTCGAAAAAACTCTGTATACGCACTGGCAAAGGGATACATGACGAGTACCTCTTCTATCACTTGTCGTAAAGCTATAGCAGAGTTTCAGTCAATTCCAGGTTGGAAAGACGCAGATCAGCTTTTGGCTGAATGTCAGAACAAGGTTGGCGAACTTGAACGTAAAGAGGAAGAGCACCGTCTTATGGTAGAACGCCAAGAAGAGCAACAAAGGAAAAAGCGAAAAATAAAAAAAATCGTATTTATTTCAGTTGTATGTGTTGTAATAGTTGCGACACTGCTTTTTATATTTGTTATAAACCCTATGATGAAATATAACAAGGCAGTGAAATATTACAATAATAGCGAGTATATGGAAGCAAGAAAACTATTTTATCAAGTTTATGACTATAAAGATTCTAAAAAATACTTTGATTCTATAGATTGCAAACCAACGCAAAAAGTAATTGTAAATCCTGACGGCTCAGTAAGCACTAACGAGTACGAATATTCACCTGAGGGATACTTACTTAAAGTAACTTATATAAAACCAGACGGAAGTTTTGAGTCTCATGAATGCACTTATGATTCAAATGGTAATGTGACTAAGAGCGTTGACACAAATTTAGACGGAAGCGTAGATACTTGGGAATACACATATGACTCAAAGGGTAATAAGACTAAGCAAGTTTATACAGATTCAGACGGAGGCGTATCTACTCGTGAATACACATATGATTCAAAGGGTAATAAGACTAAAGAAGTTGACACAGATTCAGACGGAAGCATAGATACTTATGAATACACATATGATTCAAATGGTAATATGACTAAAATAGTTCATACTGATTCAGACGGAAATGTAGATACTACCGATTTCACAAACACATATGATTCAAATGGCAATGTGACTAAGGAAGTTTGTACAGATTCAGACGGAAACATAGATACTTATGAATACACATATGATTCAAATGGAAATGTGACTAAAAAAGTTCATATTGATCCAGATGGTAAATCTACGATTTCTGAATGGACTCTTGATGATGTTGGTAGATTGACAAAAGAAATCTATACTAACGAAGACGGTGAAGTATCAACAAATGAATTGAAATTTAACAAATATAATCAGATAACAGGCTGGGTAAAAGGTAATGATACAACCACAAGAAGTTTTGATAAAAATGGATTTATAACAAAATCTGAAGTATCAGATTCAGACGGAATTAGCACTTGTGAATTCAGAGATTATGTTTGCTTCAAAAAAGAAGAAAAACAGAACGATGAGTTTGACGAAAAGAATTGGTATATTGATTATTTAGATGGTTTTTGGGTGTATTATAATAACTATGAATAATGAGCTTTTATTGAATTAGTGCAAAAGTCGCTGTAAAAACTAGCAATAAAAAAGACTGCTACTACCCCATTTGGGATATGTAGCAGTCTTTTTTTATCGCTCGTTTTTTTACAGTTCCTTATCTTATTTAGATACAACGCAGTTTTTGCCCTGATTTTTGCCCTTGTATAGCAGCTTATCCACTTTTGAGATACCTTCGTCATAGTTTTCGTTCGGAGTCACTGAGTAAACTCCAAAAGTCATGGATATATTGAAACTTCGAGAATTTTCCTTAAATGTACACTCATGTATTTTCTGGCAAATGCTCTTTGCTATCTTCTCGCAGCTTTCTGTGTCTGTATTTGGAACAACGAATAGTATTTCCTCACCGCCCCAACGGCACACATAGCCCTCGCTAGGCACGTTTCCAGCTATAACATCTGATACCGCTCTAAGTACCTTGTCACCGACTTCGTGACCATATGTATCATTAACGTGCTTGAAATCATCAATATCGCCCAAACACATAGAATATACGCTGTTTGTCCTGCGGCTGTTGCTTTCTATCTTTTTGATAAAATCCATCATGGCACGGCGGTTGAAAAGCTGAGTGAGTGGGTCGATAGTAGCGAGCTTTTGAAGCTTTTCGTTCTGTGCTTTTGCTTCACGCTTGTTATGCTCATTTGTGAAAATGTATATGGAAGATACATAGATAATTATAATAAAGCTGCATAGAGTATTGTAAATATATAAGATATTCTCTCTGTTGGTATCAAAGCTGTAAGGTGCGACCCTGTTTGTGACTATGATACGCATGACTATGAACACAACAACATCAAAGGACGAAAGTATATATGGTATCGCTTTCCTGTTTTGTACAATGAAAAATGGAATAGGTATTATACACAGCATTATCTGCGTAAATCCTGCTGACCAGCCTATGTAATAAGCACCCATGCAGGCGTGTACTATTATCTCGCCAAGCACAAGGTAAGTAAATGACATTTTGCCTATCTTCTTAAAATGAAGCAGAAAATACATCACTGCATAGAATGCTACGCTGAAATAGTTATAATATACCATTTGGTATACTCCGAACCGATAAAACAGCACAAGATATATTATATGACCTAACAGCAGTATGATATCACCATAGCGATATATTTCCTCTGCGGTGAACATTCCTGCAAAGAGGTTTATTTCTTTTTTTATTTTCATACATTTGATTCTTTCTTTGATATTTGGTTTAATGTTATAAACAAAATCACTTTACTTTAACAGATATATTATATACTATTTTTAATGTTTTTGCAAGACTAAATTTGAACAAATTATCATGATGAATTTTGTAGGTGCTAGCCTAAAAAGTGCGAAAAATGGCGTTTTTTTGTTGCTTTTCATAGCGTGCGTAAATCATATTATATTGATATGAACAATATGAAAAAATATAGTGAAAAAAATATTGCCGGCAAGCTATGGGCTATTGAAAAATCCTGATGGATATGTTATAATAATGTTTATGAGTATTTTTTAAGAGGGTTTTATTATGCAGGGTTGTAAAAAGGTTGTTTCCATTCAAGATATATCAGGTCTTGGCCGGTGTTCGCTAACAGTGGTGATACCTGTGCTTTCCGCTATGGGTATTCAGGTGTGTCCTGTGCCTACGGCTGTGCTTTCGGCACATACCGGCTACAGCGAGTTTGTTATGAGAGATCTTACAGACTTTATGAAGCCTGCATTGGAACACTATAAAAAAATGGATATGAAATTTGACTGTGTGTACAGCGGGTTCCTAGCTTCAAGCGAGCAGATAGACCACTGCCTTGAGTTTTTCGAGGCTTTTCCTGACGCCCTGAAGGTCGTAGACCCTGTTATGGGTGACGGCGGAAAGGCATATAAGACCTACACAAAGGAGCTTTGCAGCCGTATGGTCGAGCTTGTAAAGGTGGCGGATATAATCACGCCTAACCTCACAGAGGCGGCTATACTTCTTGGTGAGGAATATCCTACGGCTTCAATGCGCAGCTCTGAGATAAAATCATGGCTTGTAAGGCTTTCAAAGCAGGGCGCAAAGATCGTTGTTATCACAAGCGTAAATCTTGCAGACGGCGGAATGTCAACTGTGGGCTATGATAAAGAAAATAACAGCTTTTGGAAAATAAAGAATGATTATGTTCCTGCACACTATTCAGGAACGGGAGATATGTTCACAAGTGTCCTTATTGGAGGACTTCTCAAGGGTGACAGCCTGCCTATCGCAATGAACAGAGCCACAGCGTTCACAGAGCTTACTGTCAAGACTACATACAGCTACCAGACCCCATGGACAGACGGTCTTATGCTAGAGGGTCAGCTTCCTTGGCTCACAAGCTATCAGGAACTCAGAGATTACACGAATTTGTGATATCGGGAAGAGTGATCGCAGATGAACAGACTTAATATCGTGCTTGTAGAGCCGCAGATACCGCAGAATACAGGCAATATTTCAAGGACTTGTGCAGTGACAGGTGCGGCACTGCATCTTGTGAAGCCTTACGGCTTTGAGATAAGCGACAAAAAGCTAAAGCGTGCAGGACTTGATTACTGGGATAAGCTGGAGATACATGAGTATGACGACCTTGACGACTTTTTCTCCAAAAACAGTGGTGAGTTTTACTTTTTTACCACAAAGGGCAGAATGGTACACTCAGATGTGGATTATCCGCAGGATAGGGAAGTGTATATAATTTTCGGCAGGGAGGACAAGGGTCTGCCTGAAAAACTGCTTTATGAAAATCCCCAAAGCTGTGTGAGGATACCAATGAGGAAAACGCTCAGAAGCCTTAATCTTTCAAACTCAGTGGCGATAGCCTGCTATGAGGTGTTAAGACAGTGGAATTATCCCGACCTTGGCAGAGAGGGCAAGCTGACGCAATATACATGGGACGAATAAAATAAATAAAAAAACGGAGGGTGAATTTATGGCAAAAATAAAATTTCTTACCGACTCAGCGAGCGATATCACTGAGGAGCTTGAAAAGAAGCTGGATATCCAGATAATGAATTTCAAGGTGGCAATGGGTGATGACAGCTACACATCAAGGATAGATTTCGACAACGAGAAATTCTACAAAATACTCGACGATTTTGACGGCATACCTGTTACATCGCAGATAACAGCCTTTGAATATCAGGAAACTTTTGAGAAGCTCTACAGCGAGGGCTATACTGATGTTATAAACACTACCATAAACTCAAAAGGCTCGGCAACATACAACAACGCTGTTATGGCGGCAGAGGAGTTTTATTCCGCTCACCCTGAGGCAAAGGGCAAGTTCACTATATACAATATAGACGGCGAGAGCTACTCAGGAGCGTATGGTTATGCAGTAGTTCAGGGCGCAATGAAAGCCACAAAGGACGTTCCTGCGGCTGATATCGTGGCATTTATGGAGGACTGGATAAAGAACTGCGTTATTTTCTTTGCACCATATACACTCAAATATGCAAAGAAGTCAGGAAGGATTCCGTCTGCGGCTGCTTTTGTGGGCGAGGTAATGGGTCTTAGACCTATCATGAGGATACATGACCATGCTATCGTTACAGAAACAAAGGTAAGAGGCGACAAGGCTATTGTGCCAAAGATACTTGACCTGACTGTAAAGGAAATGATACCGCAGACACCTTACTGCATCGTTTACGGCAATGACGAGAGCGTCAGGGACGAAATGGCACAGGCTATGACTAAGAAGGTGGGCTATCCGCCTGTGGAGTGTTTCCAGATAGGTGCGGCTATTGCAATAAACGCAGGTCCAAAGGTGACGGGCGTTATCTTTAAGGCACAGAACAAGTAAATTTGATATGGATATAAAAAGACGGACGTTTCGCTTTGAAACGCCCGTTTTTTGTCAGCTCATGTTGTTATTTGTTTTTGCGTGATCTTCTGCCTGCAACTACAAGTCCGCTTCCTGTGATAAGGATAGTAAAGAGGATACCGCCAAGGTCATTGCCCGTGTTAGGATTTGTGCTTCCTGCGTTGTTCTTGGCAGGGGTCTTGCTGTCGGCCGCTTTGCTGTCAGTATTCTTGCTGTCTGTGCCTGTGCCACTGTTGTTTGAACTTGTGTCTTTGATATCTGAGTTTGTATCGCTGTTGTCAGAACTTGTATCATTTGCCTTTGGCGTCATAGTAAGGTCAGTGATGACCCACATAGTGCCGTCAGAACCGTCGCTCGTATCATTTTCATAGCGTTTGTAATTCACAAATTCGCCGTTGATCTTCAGCTTAGTATCAGGTCCGAATATGTAAGAGGTATTTTCACTCTCAACAAAACCAACAGCCGTCACATACACACCATAATAGTAAGTCTTTCCGGCTTCAAAAGCGGTGATCTTGTTTTCATAAATTTCGCTTCCCCACTCTGGCTCTGTAGAGATCAGACCGGTCTTGCTGTCAAGCTCCCACCACGCAGCTCGGAGCGCATAGTTTGCGCCGTCTGGCACATTGCCTGTAAACACGGGCTTGTCGCCGTCCTTGAAGCTGATGGTGGCGTCGTTGATCTCCACCACGTCAATGACTGTCACCGTAGATGCAGTGATCGTTTTAACAGCCGGGACATACATGAAGCCATCGACGAAATGTGCGGACACTTTCTGCCCGTTTACAGTAACTATAGTTTCGCTGCTAAAGGAATATCCGTCTTTTGGTTTAAGCATAAGGAAATACACATATTTTTTGCCGCCTTCAAATTTTGTGAAGGTTGGCAAAGAGCCGTGCGAACCATTGTCAGAATACCATGCGGCAACAGGTTCATTGTTTTCAAATTGCTGCCAGCATTCATAAGCCACATCATATTTTTCGTAATCCACTGCTGTTACAAAAGCCGACGTTACAGGTGCTTCGCCAGCCCCATAATTAAACCTAACATCTTCAATGGTGGCATTGGTGATCTTTGATCCGTCAGGATATTCAGATATCTGCTTAAAGTGAGCTGTGAACGTCACATCACTTTTCACGGTAATTTTGCTCTGTAGTTGATCAGAGGAAAGAGCGGTACCGGCCGGAATGGGAGTATCACTGCTGGTCAGGTAGACGACAGCATCGGCAGTCCAGTAGGCGAACTCATAGCCTGGACTTGGTGACAAAACATTGATTATGCTGCTGGCAAAACTGAGAGTTTCTGTTTCGGATACATTCAGCTTGTAGTAGTATGGCTTGTTAACATCATCGTCAATGCCATAATATACAAACGGGATCTGGTCGTTTTTGGTCATGGTCCCATGATCTCCGGGGTAAAATTTAACAGCATACGTTTCAGAATCTGCAAACGCTGTCATTGGCATCAGTGTCAGCACTATACACAGCGTAAGCAAGGCTGTCAGCAGTTTTGTGGTCGTTTTTTTCATAATATACATCTCCTTTTGATATTATATTTTTTCTCATGTTCGTTATTATCCTATAAGCACACCTCCATTACTTTGTATTTTCCCTAATGTGATATCCTTTATCACATTATAACAAATTCATGAATAAATTTGTGATTTATTTCATAATAGTCATATGCCAATTCTGAAATTATATATCGTGGGGGACTTCCTTTTTTAATAAATATGATATATAATTAACGTAATACCATATGACAGCGGGAGGAATCGTTAAAATGAAGTTTTGCGAACAGCTTGGTAAGTATATAGAACAGCTTTCCTGCACGGCAAAGGAGCTTTGTGAGTTGTCAGGGATATCTCCCTCAACATTTAGCAGATACAGAAGCGGAGAGAGAATACCTGAGATAGACACTGTGGCGTTTGACGGGCTTTGCAACGCTCTTGAGGCTGTGGCAAGGGAAAAAGGCTATGGCGATATGACAAGGGAGAACATAAAAAGAGCCTTTCTTGACTGTGAAGATGTCATACCTGCCGACAGAGAGTCTATGCGGCAAAATTTCAATACCCTTATCTCAGCCCTTGATATAAACATCAAGCGTATGTGCAAGGAGATAAATTATGATGTTTCCACCGTTTTCCGTATACGGAACGGTACTAGAAAGCCTGCCGACCCTGAACGCTTTGTCGCCGCAATAGCAGGCTTTACTGCAAGGGAGCTTAGAACTCCCACAGAGATATCAGCGGTCGCACAGCTTGTGGGCTGTAATGAAAGTGATATAGAGGATGTGTCACAGCGTTATGAAGTGATATGCAAATGGCTGTTCAGCGATCATGCCAGACAGAGCAGAGAGATAAAAAGCGGTGGAATTGAAAAGTTTCTTGATAAGCTTGATGAGTTTGACCTGAACGAATACATAAAGGCGATACGTTTTGATGAAATGAAAGTACCGTCATTGCCTTTTCAGCTTCCTGTGTCAAAAAGTTATTTTGGCATCAAGGAAATGATGGAAAGTGAGCTTGATTTTCTGAAAGCCACAGTCTTGTCACGTTCTAATGAGCCTGTGATAATGTACAGTGATATGCCTATGAAGGAAATGGCTGATGATCCCGAATTTCCGAAGAAGTGGATGTTCGGTATGGCTCTGATGCTTAAAAAGGGTCTGCACCTTTGTCAGATACATAATCTTGACCGCTCCTTGGATGATATGATGCTTGGCCTTGAAAGCTGGATACCGATGTATATGACAGGGCAGATAGCGCCTTACTATTTGAAAAACGTACAGAATAATGCTTTTTTGCATTTGCTGAAGGTATCAGGTGCGGCGGCTCTTTCAGGGGAAGCCGTGGCAGGCTTTCACAGCGAGGGCAGATATTATCTGACCAAGTCCAAAAAGGAGCTTGGATATTATCGTAAACGTGCCAATGATCTGCTTTCAAACGCCTGCCCACTTATGGAGATATACCGAAGTGACAGGGAAAAAGATTTCAGCGATTTTCTCACTGCCGACTCTCACAGGCGTGGCGGGCGCAGGAGTATTTTATCTGCTCTGCCTGTTTATACTATGGATAATGACCTGCTCAATAGTATCCTTGACAGAAACGGCATTGACGACCGCCGGGGCAGAGATATAAAAGCTTATGTCAGCGAGCGTAAAAAGCGAGTTGAGAGCATATTGGAAACCATGACCATAGAGGACGAGATATGCTGTCTTTCCCAAGAGGAATTTGAAACACGTCCCCATGCCCTTGACCTGTCGGGCGTATTCTGTGCCAGTGATGTTCTTTACAGCTATGATGATTATTCTGCACATTTAAAAAGCACAGAACGCTATGCACAGACACATGAAAACTATAGCCTTAAATATGCTAAGCGGCAGACCTTCTGCAATTTGCAAATACTGATCCATGAAGGTCAGTGGGCGATGATATCAAAGGGAAACGCGCCTGCTATACATTTTGTTATACGACACCCGAAGCTTCTCAGCGCCTTAGAGAATTTCATTCCGCCTGTTATAGAAGATCAATAAAATGCAGGATCACACTATCCCCTTAGTGTTCCTGACGAAAAAACGGACGCTTCCGATGGAAACGTCCGTTTTTATAGCCAAAAGAAATATATTCGGTTATTATTCTTCGTCCTTTGCGGCAAATCTGTTGAAGATAAATGCAAATATCGCAAAAATAACATATCCTGCGGCAATGACAGTGAGAATGTTCTTTGTCATTTCAACGCCTGTTGACGGATTTACTTTTGAGCTGTCAGCCTGCGATGAGGCCTCGTCAACTATCTGCTGTATCTTTTCTGTTGCCTGTGATTCTGTAAGCTCCTGCGAACTGTCGCCCTCGCTTACTGTAGTAACAGCCGCACCGACATTTTCAGGCTGTCCGGCTGCTGTTGTGGTGGTGCTTTCAGGCTGTGTGTTTTCGTCAGCCTTTGGCTCTGTGCTTGCTGTTGTAGTAGTTGTGGTCGTTGTATCGTCAGCAGGCTTGGGTTCTGCCGCTGTGACCTTTGTAACAGCTGATGTGTCAACTGCTTCCTTGACAGGTGTTACTTCCACGGAAGCTATCTGAAAATCTGCATTTGCCTTTAAGTAATAAAGCTGTACGAAAACCTCGTCACTTGTTCTTGAAGGGTCAAGATCTGAGTATATCCACTGTGCTTCCTCGCCGCCTGTGAGCTTCGTGCTCTGTGCAGACCAGCTTCCGTCTACCAATGCACCGACTGCACCGCTTGCGTTGCCTGATGACTTTACGTTGACCTTTACATTGTAATGCTGAGAATAGTCTGTTATGTAGTCAGAAAGCTTGAAGCCGAACTGAAGGGAAGTTTCGCTGTTGAAGTCAGCGTCACCCTGCTTGTGTGTGAAAAGCGGTTCGGACTCAGGCTGTGCAGATGTTGCGGTTGTGGTGGTCTGAGTTTCGCTCTTTGCTGTT
>OJNJ01002088.1_pt1 | contig 10716 bp, 10 predicted proteins | sample 1597491 | NCBI WGS metagenome assembly OJNJ01 (sample SAMEA2452132, study PRJEB22498) | human gut metagenome | biome: human feces; feature: human gut; material: feces | place: Australia | collected 2012 | reverse complement strand
AAACTTTTCTGGCAAAAGTGGAATGGGAGGACGGATGGCCCGTCATCAATCCGGGGATTGGACATCTGACAGAGAAAACAGAACTTCCGATCGGTGAGTATCGCCTGGAAAGGGAAGTGACCCACGCGGATTTTATTGCATTTGATCAGAAAAAAATAGATGACAGACTCCTGTCGCTGCAGAGAAGGGATGAAAATGCATATTCACTGATCGAGAGAAAAGGTTTTCTCAGGATGCATCTGAAAAAACAGAAACTTACAGAGAAAACGGACGCGCAGTATTTCGGGCTGCGGCAGAAAGATTATGATTTTACATTTTCGGCATGCATGGAATTTGATGCGGAGCGGGAAAATGAACAGGCGGGGATCGTCTGCTATCAGAATCATGCAAATCATCTTTCGATGCGCATCTGCGGTGGAAAAGAGAAGAGAAAGCTGCAGGTAATCGCACATATAACAGAAAACGATACGCTGCTTGCGGAAGAAGAAATCAATGCAAAAGGAATGCTGGAACTGTATTTGAAGGCAGCAGGACAGAGGGCAGAATTTTTTGTCAGAGATGAGGAAGGAAAGGTATTAAAACTCATTAAAGACGTGAGCCTGCTGCCGTACAGTACAGAGGAAGCAGGGGGATTTGTTGGCTGCACGCTCGGTGTGTATGCGTCTTCAAACGGTGAAATGTCGGATCGTTTTGCGGATGTAGCATGGATTTCGTATGAGGGAATACCGGATTGATGCCGGGAAAAAATAGAAAAAAATAGGATTGATTTTTGCCCCTGTTTGTACAATAATAAACTTAGTTGCGCAACTAAGCGCAAAAAAGCGAGGGACGAGAGTTTATGGATAAGGGGTTAGAAAAGAATATTACGATTGCGGACGTGGCGGAGGAGCTTGGGGTATCGAAGACAACCGTGTCACGTGCAATTTCCGGTAAAGGTCGTATTGGCAGGGAGACAAGAGAGCGCGTGCTCGCCTACATAGAAGAACATGATTATAAGCCGAATGTCATTGCGAAAGGGCTTGCGCAGTCTAAAACTTATAATATCTGTGTGGTCATGCCGGGGGAGTATGATGTTGTGGATCTTACATTTTTTCAGGAATGTCTGTTTGGGATACAGGAGATTGCGGGCAGCATGGAATATGATATCCTGCTTTCTATCTGCAGGAAAAACGATATATCTTCTCTTGAGCGTATCATAGCAAACCATAAAGTGGACGGTGTGATCCTGATGCGCACTTTTGTGGAAGATGAACAGATCGATTTTCTGCAGACAAAAAATGTACCGTTTGTCACGATCGGAAGTACCAGTGCCAATTACAAAGGCGTGATTCAGATCGATCACAATCACAAGAGTGCATGCAAAGAGCTTACATCGATCATTTTGATGAAGCAGATGGACAAAATTGCACTGATCGGCGGCAATGAAGAGCATGTGGTTACACAGAGCCGTCTGCGGGGATTTCGAGAGGCATATGCGAAGATGGGGAAAACGGTAGATGAGGATCTGATGTTTTTAAGCCAGGATAACCAGGTTCTGGTGAAAAGGCAGTCAAGGAAGCATTAAACAGACAGGCAGACTGTATCCTCTGTATGGATGACGCTGTCTGCAGCCGTGTTTTAAAGACACTGCGCCAGCAGCATGTCAAAGTGCCGGAAGATGTCCGGGTGGCATCGTTTTATAACAGCATGGTACTTGAAAACAATGTTCCCTCGATCACATCGCTTTCATTTGATGCAAAGGAACTCGGCATGGTGGCATGCCGTACACTGCTTGATCTGACGGAGGGACTTGAGGTGAAAGAGCGTACATTGCTTCCGTATGAGGTGGTGCTGAAGGAATCGACGAAGTAAATACAATCAGGAAAATACAGTTTTGAGAAAATTGAAGATCATCCTGTTGGAGAGAATAAGCAATGGGCGAGACACATAGCGAATAAATGTGTTTCGCCTATTTTTTATGCTGAAATTGTCGGAAATCGCGTGAAATGGGCGAAATGATTATAATGATTACCGGAATAACCCACAGATCAGGGGAAATGAGGGTGAAACTGAAGCAATATCAGGGAAATTCGCCCAAAACAAAGGAAAAGGCAGGAAAATCCCTGATTCAAAAAATATCAAAAACGAGCCAAAATATCCATAAAAAGATGATATAAGAATTGAAAATGCACGGAAAATCAATGGTTAACGGTTGCGCAAAAGTCGAATTTGAAAAAAATAAAAGAAAAAATAGAAGATGATATTGTGCAAAATGGCTAAAAAATGGTCGGAATTATTATAAATTATGGACATTGACACAAGGATGTAACGGAGATATACTCTAACCATAGAACAACCGATTGCGCATAGCGCGACACGAAAAAGTGTTCTAAAAGAACAATTTTTTCTATCAAGGAAAAGGGAGGAATTTTCAAATGAAGAAAAAAGTCATCAGCACAGTATTATGTGCAGCAATGGTAGCATCCATGTTTGCAGGATGTGGAAACAAAGCAGCCGATAACAGCAGCGCAGCAGACAATAGTGCAGCGGACAACAGCGCAGCAGAGAGCACAAACAGTGCAGCAGCAACAGAGACAGGTGATGCTGCAGATAATGCAGAAACAGCTTCCGGTGATGCAATCGCAAATCTGATCGCATCTACAGATGGAACCGTAGATATCCAGCTCTGGTGTTCAGAACTTGAGGCTTATCAGAACGTTATGAAAGAGCTGACAGACAAATTTAAAGAGCAGTACTCAGATGTAGATTTTAACATCACGATTGGTGCTGTATCTGAGGCAGATGCAAAAGATAAGATCCTTGAGGATATCGATGCAGCAGCAGATGTATTCGTATTTGCAGATGATCAGGTAAATGATCTTGTAAATGCAGGTGCGCTTCAGGAAGTGGCAGCTACTTATACATATGATCCGAAAGAAACAAACTCAGAGGCAACTGTAGCAGCAGCTACCAAAGACGGAAAACTTTACGCTTATCCGTTAACAGCATCGAACGGTTACTTCTTATACTATGATTCAAACATCTTCTCTGAAGAGGATGTGGCTTCCTGGGAAAACCTTACAGCAAAAGCGGAAGAAGCAGGAACAAAAGTTGGCATGAATGTAGCAGATGGATGGTATCTGTATGGATTCTTCTCTGGTGCAGGCTGTGAACTTTCCATGAATGAAGATAACTCAAACAACTGTGACTGGAACTCTGAGACCGGTCTTGCAGTAGCACAGAGTATTGAGAATATCACTTCTTCCCCGGCATTTGTAAGCGTACAAGATCAGGATGCAATTACCATGTTAAATGACGGTACACTTGGCGCATATGTTTCCGGTACATGGAACACCGGATCTTTTGAAGCGAAATACGGTGACGGATATGCAGCATGTAAATTACCTACTTTCGATGTAAATGGAACAGCTACACAGATGGGATCTTATGCAGGATACAAATTCGTAGGTGTTAACTCTCATGCAAAAAATGTTGGCTGGTCAATGCTTCTTGCTGAGTACTTAACAAACGAAGAGAGCCAGTTAGAGATCGGCCTTGCAACAGCTGAAGGTCCTGCTAACCTGGCAGCAGCTTCCCAGATCGATTCCCCGGCACTTGCAGCACTTGCAGCACAGTCAGCATACGCTGATCAGCAGCTTGTAGGAAGCAACTACTGGGATCCGGCAAAAGCACTTGGACAGAACCTTGTTGACGGAGCTGCTGATCTTCAGAAAGTACTTGACGATGCAGTAGCCGGTATTACACAGCCGGTAGCTGAATAATCCACATTCGGTCATACGTATAGCATAGAATGTCCGCTGGGCGTACTTTCTATCTATCATGAATCTGAATTCCACATGCTCTGCATTGGGCAGGGTATGTGGAATTTTTAAAAAGAGAAACATTTTTGTCCTGTGACAAAAGTACTCATTCACGCAAGGGAGTGAATCTATGAAAACATTTTTAAATGCAGTCAAAAAGTACTTTGCCGACTTTGGAAGAGCTGTGGCAAAGGGGGATATCTGGTGTAAACTCTCGCTGATCATTCTGGGAGCCGGATATTTTGGACGGAAACAGATTATAAAGGGTATTTTAATGACAGCTCTCGAAGTGATTTTTTTCCTGTTTACCGGTCTTTTTTCTATCAATTATATTAAGGATCTGAATACGCTTGGTACGGTACAGTATGAGGCAGTGTTTGATCCGCTGACTATGAAAAATACTGTTAATGATTACGACAACTCATTGCTCATCCTTCTTTACGGAATCGTGGGAATCCTCGTGATCTTAGCATTCATACTTTTATATATAAGCAACATGAAGGCTGTTTACCGCCTTCAGCTTATGAAGGAAGAGGGAGAGCACATCAATACATTTGGTGAGGATGTCAAATCTCTTTTCAACGGTAAGTTTTATATCACATTGCTTACCCTGCCAAGTATCGGCGTTATCATGATGAATATCATACCGATCATTTTCATGTCCTGTGTGGCATTTACCAATTATGATATGGATCATATGCCGCCAAACTATCTGTTTACATGGGTGGGACTCAGGAATTTTAAAAATATGTTTACAGGCGGAACGACCATCACATTCTCCTATGCATTCGTGAGGATTCTTGCATGGACGATGATCTGGGCAGTAACAGCAACTTTTACAACCTTTATCGGTGGTATTCTTCTTGCAAAACTGATCAATCATGAGAATACATATTTCAAAAAAATGTGGCGTTCACTTTTTGTAGTGACCATCGCGATCCCACAGTTCGTAACCTTGCTGTTAGTCAGCAAAATGTTTGCAGATCACGGTATTGTGAACACCTGGTGTTCCAACATTGGTCTGACCGGATTTTTGAAGGATATTGGTCTTGTTTCAGGAAATTTTATTCCGTTCCTCTCAAAACCGGGCTGGTCTCACGTGATGATCATCCTTATCAACATCTGGGTCGGTGTTCCATATCAGATGCTTTCTGCAACCGGTATCCTGATGAATATTCCGACGGATCAGCTGGAGAGTGCACGAATCGATGGAGCCAATAAAAGGCAGATTTTCTGGAAGATCACCATGCCGTATGTATTGTTTATCTGCGGACCGTCTCTGATACAGAGTGTGATCGCCAACATCAACAACTTCAACGTTATTTATCTGCTGACAAGTTCTACAGCTACGGCAAATATGGCGTTTGCAAACTCCAATGCCAAGGAGACAGACCTTCTTATCACATGGCTGTTTACTTTGACAAATGATAACTCAAACTACAAGATGGCATCGGTGATCGGTATTATTTCGTTTGTAATCTGCGCACTTCTGACACTGCTTAGCTACACCAGAATGATCAGTGGTGACAAAGAGGAGGTGTACCAATAATGAAAAAGAAAACATGGAATATCATAATCAGACATGTGGTACTTGCACTGCTCGCATTCATCTGGCTCATCCCGATCGTCTGGCTGGTTGTGACATCGTTGTCCGCAACAAAGGGCGTAAGTTATCAGCATTTCTTTCCGACAAACTGGACGCTGGCAAATTTCCACCAGCTGTTCTTTGAGACGGATACTGCTGCAAACTTCCCGGCATGGTTTAAAAATACCTTTATCGTGGCACTGTTTACCTGCATTATCTCTTCCTGCTTTGTATTGATGGTTTCTTATGCATTCAGTTGTATGAGATTTAAAGGAAGAAAACAGTTGATGAGCTTTTCCATCATCCTTGGAATGTTCCCTGGTGTACTTTCCATGATCGCAGTTTACTTCGTGTTGAAAATGATCGGACTCACCGATTCCCTGGCTGGTTTGATCATCGTTTACTCCGCTGGTTCCGGACTCGGATTCCTTGTATTAAAAGGATTCTTTGATACAATTCCGGTTTCCTTAAGGGAGGCAGCGCGTCTCGAGGGTGCATCCGAGGCAACTATTTTTACGAAAATTATTATCCCATTGTCAAAACCAATGATCGTGTACACCATCATTAACGCTTTCTTAAGTCCATGGATGGATTTCGTAATGGCACGTATCATGATCAAGTCCAAGGAATCTGCAGACTGGACGGTAGCGATCGGACTTTACAACCTCTTACAGAAGACATTGATCGGGGATTACTTCGCAATCTTCTGTGCGGGCGGTGTGATGATCGCAATTCCTATTTCGATTCTTTTCGTAGTAATGCAGAAGTTCTACGTTGAAGGTGTGACAGGTGGAGCCGTTAAGGGCTAAATCATAAGACAATTGCGAAACTCGTAAAAACTAAATTGAAAGAACAGATAATTCTGAAACTCACAACATTCAGAATATAAATTGGAGTTTCAAAATTATCTGCAATTCAAAGAATCTTATGAAAGTTTCGCAATCGTCTAATCATATAAAATTTTGAGGAGACATGAAAAAATGGATAAATTTGTATTGAATCTTATTCATCGTCCGGAGATGGTTCCAGAGTATTCTGCAACCGTGACAGGACAGGGCAAAGAGGAGGATATCGGAGATAAAGCACTGCTGACAGAGTCTCTGGATATTTTCAAAACACAGCAGAGACTGGCACATGAGAATGGATTAAAAGTAACCATTCAGATGACATATGCATCTCTTTTCAATGATGAAGCTGTAGAAATCGCAAAACATGACCATGAAGTATATGGTGATGAGATCGCATTATCACTGCTTGGTTTACCATGTGAGGAGTTCCGTGAGAAATACAAGACAAAAGATTTCTGTATTTGGATGTTCTCTATGGAAGATAAAAAAGCGATCGTAAACGACGTATTTGAAAAATTCCATGACAGATTCGGTTTCTATCCGGAATCAACAGGTTCCTACTATATGGATGCTGATCTGACAAACTATATCAAAGCAGCTTATCCAACGGTAAAATGTGCAGTTGCAACCTGCTGGGAGGAAGGACCAAAAGCATATCATACCTGCAACAACTCCTGGTATACATTATTTGATGGAGGCCCATGGGCACCATGGATTCCGTCTAAACAGAATACGCATGCACCGGCAGCAAATAAAGAAGAGGATAGCGGTATCGTAGCAATCACACATCTTTCCCGTGATCTGATCGCATGTTACGATGGAAATGGTTCGAACTTCGGAACACATCCGCAGAACGTACTCCGTGGTATGATCTATGACACAAAGACATGGGAGTATCCATATCTTTACAATCTGATCGACCAGTACCGTTCCTTAGAGAAATATAACAACGGATATTCCTACAACATGATGTTCGTTGGACCGGGCTGGATGAACAAGATGGGACGCTGGGAGCAGCCATATGAACTCCTTTACAAATCCTACAGCGATGGCTGTGCTTACTACGGCAAACTGAAAAAAGAGGGTCAGTTAGTAGATATGACCATGTCGGAGTTCGCTGATTATTATCGTGAGAAGAAAGGTGTCAACCAGAACAATTACAACGAGCCGGAATGTGCTCTCTGGAGAGATATCTTATATGGTTCCGACAAACAGTTATTCTGGTACTGCGATCCATATATGAGAGCATGTGTCAACATGGATCAGGGCGGTGCGATCGTTGACCTTCGTCCTTATGCAGCAAAATTAGAGTGGCCGGTCGGCAGCATATGTATTTTATTTCTTGAGAAAGAAAGCGGAATTGAAAGTGCGGGTGCTGTCAAAAGGAGAATGGAAAGCATGTAGAGATGATGCGAAGAATATTGTGAGCCTTGGAAGTGCAGGGTTTATCATGCAGCTGACCAATAGTCTGGTAACAATATGTTGTAACAGCGTCTTATCAGGAATTGGCGGTGATGTATATATCTCTGTTATGACGATCGTATCAAGTGTTCGTCAGATGGTGGAAACTCCGATCTATGCTATCAATGAAGGAACTTCTCCGATCTTGAGCTATAATTATGGAGCTCAGCGTCCGAAGAAAGTCAAGAAAGCTATCTGCGTATTGACTTGTATGATATTGATCTATACAGCAATTACGTGGAGCGTGATTATTTTCGAACCGGAATTTTTGATCGGAATTTTCAGCACAGACAGTGAATTACTTGCCGATTGCGTAGAAGCACTGAAACTTTATTTCGCAGCATTTATATTTATGGATCTGCAATATGTTGGGCAAACGGTTTTCAAATCATTGAACAAAAAGAAGCAGGCGATTTTCTTCTCGCTACTTAGAAAAGTATTTATCGTTGTACCGCTTACATATTTGTTTCCATATACATTTCACATGGGGACGAGAGGGGTGTTCTTAGCAGAGCCTATATCTAATGTGATTGGCGGAAGTTTATGCTTTATTACAATGCTGGTAATGCTGAAAAGATCTATTTGACATAAGAAAAAAGAAATGCTATTCTAATAAATAGAAAGGTGCTACTGATGACGGTTCGCCTGATGAAAAAATGTTTGATTAAAAATAACCGCTCATGTTTTGCAAGGACGATGGGCGGTTATTTTTGCGTCTTGGAATCATGCTTTCCACGCACGTAACCAAGACTATAAAAAGTCGCACACAGTGAAATCACTGCAATAAGGTCAGTAATGGTCAGCATAGGCCAATTCTCCTCTCCAAGATTTCTCAAATGAGAGATGATCTATGTAATCGGAGCTATAAACTCTCCGCGCAAAGCGAACCGCCATTCACGTCAGTGTGAAGTAGCACCCAGGCACAAAGCCTGAACATATGATAACAAATATGTCGATTGAAATCAACATAAAATAAAACACAAAAGAAATAGTTAAATGTCTTGACAAGCCTACCTGAGTGCTGTATATTATCAAAATGAACAGTGTTCATTATAAATTTAGAATACAGAAATGAGATATCGGAGGTGAGATCGTGAATCATCTTGCTACTTCAAAAGAAGACATATTAGCTGCCAGCAGAGATCTGATAAAGGAGAATGGATGGGCTGCCGTAAGTATACGGGCTGTTGCGTCCCGATGTTCTGTATCAGCAGGTACTATTTATAATTATTATGAATCCAAGGCAGATTTGCTCAGTGATACAATAGAGAGTATTTGGCATGAAATCTTTTTTCACCCGGAAGATGAACAGATATTTCATGATGTCGAATCCTGTATCTCATGGATCTATGAACGATTAGAATACGGTAATCGTCAGTTTCCTGGGTTCTTCTCATTACATTCATTTGGTTTTATGAGAGATGAAAAAACAAGTGGGAAGAAAAGAATGATGAAGACATGGGGACATATTCTGAATGGATTATGTGAGGTCTTAGAAAATGATCCAAAAGTCCGTGCAGATGTATTTGACCAGGAATTTACAGAGAAAAAGTTTGCAGACATACTGTTTTCCCTGATTCTGGTGTCGATGATCCGGCAGGATTATGATCCATCATCTGTATTGATGCTTGTAAAGAAAACGTTGTATTAAAATTCTCCCACAATTGCTGTGGGAAATTTTTTGAATGAAAATGAACAATGTTCATGTATACGTGGTTATGATAATTGGGAGCTTTTGCCACCGATATCATATAGATTCATAGGAAAGAAGGATATTTATTATGCAGGCAATAGTAGAAACTTTATTTGACGCCGTGTATTTAATCTCGGTAATTACAATCGGAATCTTGATGATCCGTAAGAGCAAAGGAAACCGTCAGTTTACCATGTTTGGAATTATGGCAGTTCTTTTAGGAAGTGGAGATGCATTCCACCTGGTTCCACGTGCATTTGCACTTTGTACAACAGGTCTTGAGAATTTCACTGTACAGTTAGGATTAGGTAAATGGATCACATCCGTTACAATGACAATCTTTTATGTTATTCTTTACTATATTTGGCGTGAACGTTATCAGATCAAAGGACACAATGCAACTACAGCAGCGATCTATGTACTCGCAGGATTAAGAATTGTTCTGTGTATGATGCCACAGAATGAATGGCTCAGTGCAGAAGCACCGCTTTCCTGGGGCATTTACCGTAATATTCCGTTTGCACTGATGGGATTACTTATCATCGTTTTATTTTACAAAAGTGCAAAAGAAAGAAACGACCAGTCTTTCCGCTGGATGTGGATGACGATCGTCTTAAGCTTTGCTTTCTATATCCCGGTTGTACTGTGGGCTGATGTTGTTCCGATGATCGGAATGCTGATGATTCCGAAAACATGTGCATATGTATGGACAGTGCTGATCGGGTACAAGGCAATGAAAAAGGAAATAGCTTAAGGATAATGCGAAGGAAAGCAGCAGACAAAGAAAGAACTTGTTATCCGTTTACTGTAGAAAAAAACAGACATGAAAAAACATGACATGATTAAAAACAACAGAAAACATTGAAGATGAAGAGGCAACAGTAAATGGAAAAGGGAAGTACCGGTTCTAAACAGACAAAAAGATACAGTTGGATCATTGGCTTGCTTATTTTTATAACAGCACTTCTTTTGGGCTGTATTATTGTAAAGAACATAGAGAAAGAAAAAAAGACAGCAGCTGCTTATACTGCACAAAGTACAGTAAAGCGGATCAATGCACAATTAGATCAATATGTTGAACTTTCAGAATTTCTTGAAAACGTGATTCTTGCAGGATATGATCTGAATCAGACTACATTCTCAGAATTGGCAGAAATGCTTCCGAATGAAGCAGGTGTTGTAAAAGCATTCGAACTCGCACCGGAAGGGGTTATTACTGATATTTTCCCAAAGCAGGGAAATGATCAGGCTTTTGAAAGGCACAAGCGTTTTCTTCTTCAAGTAATTCACCTCTGTTTAAGCATCGTATATTTTCGCAATGCCATATTA
>OJNJ01002076.1_pt1 | contig 10763 bp, 9 predicted proteins | sample 1597491 | NCBI WGS metagenome assembly OJNJ01 (sample SAMEA2452132, study PRJEB22498) | human gut metagenome | biome: human feces; feature: human gut; material: feces | place: Australia | collected 2012 | reverse complement strand
AAGGCTATACATTTGGAAATGCGTTCCTGATTTCAGGCTGTGTAGGAATTTCATTATTAGTTGCAATGGTAATTTCAAGTATGGTTGGAACAGTAATCCCAATGTTCTTTAGCAAAATAAAAATTGATCCGGCAGTTGCATCCGGTCCATTAATTACAACAGTAAATGACCTTGTGGCAGTAGTAACATACTATGGACTTGCACTTGTATTCCTTATTAATATTTTCGGATTAGCATAAATATAAAAATATTACGTCTTAGCGTGATATATTCTTTTTCTGTACAACTAGATAAAAGGGAATATCACACTAGGACGTTTTTATTTAATAAGAAATCACTTCGGAATTTCTTATTAAAAAAAAGCGTTCCACTAGGGATGCATATTTGCACGAAAGGAAAATGTTTATAACGGGTACGTGCTTGGTGCGTAGAATGTCGTAAGCGACATTCTTTGCTATATGGAATAAGCTGGGATGGTGTGGTAAAATAAATAGCAAGAAAATTAATTTGTGAAAGGACAAAAAATGAGTAATACATTTATCGCACAGGGAGCACATGTGATTGGCAAGGTGACAATAGGGGAGAATGTAGGTATATGGTACAATGCAGTTGTGCGTGGTGATATGGAAGAAATAATAATTGGTGACAATAGCAATATTCAAGATAATTGCACACTGCATACTGGTGAAGGTTTTCATATTGAAATCGGAAAAGGTGTTACAGTTGGGCATAACGCAATTGTTCATGGTGCTATTGTGGGTGATAACACTGTTGTTGGAATGGGAAGTATTTTACTTAATGGAGCTAAAGTTGGAAAGAACTGTATTATAGGAGCAGGTGCATTGGTTACGGGAAAAATGAACATTCCTGACAATTCTATGGCTCTTGGGAGTCCGGCAAGAGTTGTTAGAAAACTTACAGATGCTGAAATTGAATCAAACAAGAAAAATGCAGAAGAGTATGTTAAGTTAATGAAGGCAAGCAAAGAGTTGAAGTAATGCATACAAACAAGGAGTAAAATCTATGCAAATGACTACATTGTGTTACATAGAAAAAGATAATAAATATTTAATGTTACACAGAACCAAAAAGAAAAATGACATTAATGAAGGTAAGTGGATTGGAGTAGGAGGGCATGCTGAAGGAAGCGAGAGTCCGGAAGAATGTTTAAAAAGAGAAGTAAAAGAAGAAACAGGATTAAAACTTTTGTCTTATAAGTTAAGAGGGTTAATAACTTTTGTAAGTAATCAATGTGAACCTGAAATGATGTGTTTGTTTACGGCAGATAAGTTCGAGGGACAAATTACATCCTGCGATGAGGGCGATTTAATGTGGGTGCCTAAGAAAGATGTTTTGCAACTTCCAACTTGGGAAGGAGATGCTGTTTTCTTGAAATTACTACTTGATAATGAAGAAAAATTTTTCACATTGAAATTAATTTATGAGGATGAAAAATTAGTTGAAAAAAATATTAAGTTTTATTAGAAAGTCAGAGAATTGCAAATGTTTAGACATACAAGAGTAAATCGTGTAATTAAAAATCCTGTAATGAAAACTTGAGTGAAAATAAATCACGCAGAATGGAATCAGATTTTTAACACGAAATAATGTATGATTATAAAAAAGAAAATGAAAACAAGATAAGAAAAAGGAGATAAGATGAGAAGGAAAAATAAAATGAGAGAAAAATTTATATTAAAATTAAAGAAATGTTTAGTCTTGGGAATGTGCTTGTGTATATTCCAGACTACCGTAAGTGCAGCTACACCATGGTCCCAAAGTAACGGCATTTTTTATGATGGTAATGGAAATGAAATTAAAGGTGCAATTGCAAAAGGAATAGACGTAAGTTACCATCAGGGAGATATTGATTGGGCGAAGGTTAAGGCTGAAGGTTTTACTTTTGCACTTCTAAGATGTGGATACGGCGATAATATTGAATCTCAGCATGACAGCAAATTTGTGCAGAATGTAAAAGGCTGTGAAGAAAATGGAATCGAATATTGCGTGTACATATATTCTTACGCAGTGAATACACAAATGGCAAAGAACGAAGCAGACCATGTTTTAACAATGCTTGAGGCTGCAGACGCAAAACCTACCATGCCAATTTATTATGATATAGAAGATGAAGAAACTCAGGGGAATCTAAAAGCTTCTAAGTTAGGAGATATTGCAGAAACTTTTTGCAGTATTATAAGAGATAAAGGTTATAAGGTTGGAGTTTATTCCAATTATTATTGGTGGACAAATAAGCTTACTGATGCCAGATTTGAAAATTGGGCAAGGTGGGTTGCAAGATATAATAATGAGAGTGGTTATGACAAAAAATATGATATTTGGCAGTATAGTGAAACCAGTACAGTTAACGGAATTGGTGGAAATAAGACAGATGTAAATATATTGCTGTCAAGGGAATGTAGCGTGATAGGTCATAACTACGCAGTGGAACAGTTAATTACAAAAGGAACAATATCAAAGTCTGGCAAAGCTACATATTATTGCAAAACCTGTGGTCACAAGAAAACAGATATAATACCCAAAATAAAAAGCATAACTTTATCAAAAACAAAATATAAATATTCAGGCAAATTAAATAAACCTACAGTGAAAATAACTAATTCAAAAGGAAGTCTTTTAACTAAAAATGATTTTACAGTAAGCTATAAGAAGAACAAAAATGTAGGAACTGCTACAGTGACAATAACACTTAAAGGAAATTATCAGGGTACTACCAATAAGACTTTTAAAATAGTACCAGGCGCAGTAAAAAAAGTAACAGTAAAAAACAACAGCAGACAAAAGGCAAAGGTAAACTGGAAGAAAGTATCGCAGGCATCAGGCTTTGAAATTCAATATGCTACAAATAAGTCAATGAAGAAAGCGAAGACTGTAACAGTGAAGAAGACTTCAAAAGTATTATCAAAGCTTAAGAAAAATAAAACATACTATATAAGAGTAAGGGCATACAAAACAGTTTCAGGTAACAAGCTTTATGGTTCTTACAGTGGAAAGAAATCTGTAAAGATAAAGAGATAATTAGGAAGAATGACTATGACGATAAAAAAGAATGTGGATGCTTCTTTGAGAGAACAGAAAAAATTAGAAGAACAACATAATTCAGAAAAACAAAATAAATTAGAAAAACAAAATAAACTAGAAAAACAGCAGAATTCAGAAGAACAGCAGAATTCGGAAAAACAAAATAAGTTAAGTGAACAGGATAATTTAAAGAAGCTGAATTCTGTTGAGCAGCAAAGAGATTTGAATGAAGTGTTAGATGAGGACATTTTGCTTAAGTTAGAACAATTGTTGGAACAGAATCAATTCGAATTGGTTTCAGGCAAAGTAAAACAAAATAAACTGAAATTAATTTATCTTATGAATGATGCTGTTGAAAGTTTTATTGTATTTGAAAATGCCAAAACTACAGGTGAGTACCTGAAAGAATATCAGGGTGAAATATTTTACTCATTAAGCAAAGAAGATGCAAATAAATATGTTTTAGTTGTCCATCAGAGAGATGTGGTTTTAACAATTTGGTTTGAAAAATTATCCATGGAAATTAATTTGTACCAATACGGTCGAACAGGACATTTCTGGGTGAAAGGTTACGAAAACATAAGACAGTTAGAATATAAAATCGCAATCCTAACAGACAAAAGAGATTATTTAGGAGAAGAATATTGCAATAAGGAAGAATTGGAACTTTCCAGATTGAAGGATTTTCCACCACTTAATTATTGCTGTTATCCATCGGTGCCGGAAAAATATCTTGTGCCAAAGGAAAATCCATGGGTGCCAACAAGTGAAGCAATAGACATAATGAAAAAATATGCCCAGCTTGTTAAAGACGAATCGTTGGTTAAAGCCCTTGAAAAGTACAGAAACAATCCGGGAAAAAAGCAGGCTAAGAAGATTGCAACTATGCTACACCGAAACAGTCATAAACAAATAATTGACTATATAACAAACCGTTTTATAGAAAGTACAGATGAATATCCAAAAAGACATTTCGGAAAAGCAAATGACGAAAAGTATAAGCTAATTATAAATAAAGGGAAAAAGCTCCAGAAACAGTTTGCAGAAAAAAATGTAAAAACGCAGCTTTATATTGAAGAACCTTTTGTAGAATTAAAGGATTCAATAGAATTTAAAGTATATGTTTTGGTGGAAAAGAAGAGTATTCTAAATCAGAAAAATTACTATATTAAACTAACAGACAGTAATGATTTTAGAATGTTATAAAGAGTAAGGAGTTGTTATCAAATAGAAAACAACTCCTTTAGTGATTGATATGAAATGTTGTAATAATAATTTTGCTAGGAATAACCTATTTTTCAACAGGAATAAGTTCCATAAGCTCTTCGTTCCATTCGTATTCAATTTCTTTTGTCATAGTCCTTATCCTCCTTTAATGTTTTTATCTTTTTTATAAAAGTTTTTGTTGATAGTTAAATAATAGTACTTTTTAAGAGAAAGTAATATAAAAATATTATCTGAAAAATATAACAATAGTTCAAAAAAATAAGAATAATGTGCTATAATTTAAGTACAAAATACAACAATAGTCCAATACATATAAAGATAATATCTGAATTTAAAATTTATATTGAATGATACTATTGTGGATTTAACGGATCCAGTTATTTTTCAGAAACCTTTAAGAAAGTGATGGGAGTTACACCGAGACAATATAGAAAAAGGCTGCATGATAATAATTAAAAAGAATAAGAGGGAAAATATGTGAAAAATCATAGTGTATTATTATCAGGACAAATGAAAAATGTATGGTGATAAAACCGCTTAATATAAAAGGCGCAGAAATCGTGAATGTGAATCTGCGCCTCTTTTAATTATTAAATAAAAAAATCTTTTGAAACCTTCTTAATATAAAAATGTTAATTAAGGGTAAATTACAAAATCTAGTGAATATTATTACGTCTCTTTCCGGTCATATCAGAAACAACAAGCTTAAATACTGTTGTAACCTTCATCATAGCAGTGTTGAATTTAAAATCTTCTGCATGATATTGATTCATTAAAATTTTTAAAGCTTCAAATTTATGCTCGTCATCAATAAATTCAATAGTGCCATGTCCAATAACACTTTCGTATCCCATTGTGCATGACATACGTTCCTCATATAAAATAAAATTATGGTTGCAGTCCATTTCAAAAGTTGCACGATTATCTTTTCTAATTAAATCAAGTTTAGTACCTTCGGAGGCACAATGGAAATATAATTCAACCTGCTTGTCATCAACAACATTTAATCCAAAATTGAGAGGGACTATGTAAGGATAGTCACCATCATTGAAAGCTAATCTGCAGGCGTCACATTTTTTTATAATTTCTACTATTTCATTAAAATCTGTAATTTCGCGGTCTTTTCTTCTCATATTTTCACCTTTAACCAAGTTAGTATGGTTAATCCTTTCATTGTTATTTAATGTATAATAATTTTTACACATATTTACTGAATTTACAATAAAATATTGGTTGTGAAAAACTTTTGGTTCACTAGTCATATATTACAAAAATTAAAAAGTATTTTATACAAGAATAATATTTAAAAAATATAAAAATAATATACATATAATGTTTAGTTAAAAACAAATAAATTGCATAATTATTAAAATAGATAAATTGGGCAATTAGTAAAACAAATACTGTAATTTGACATTACATTATAATTGAATTAAGATGGAGAAAAGACTGAAAATGAAGGAGACGTATTATGGAAAGAAAGAACGCTTGGAACACATATAATAACAGTGAAAAAGAACAACTACAGAGTTTAAATGCAGACTATATAGATTTTTTGTCTGAATGCAAAACAGAAAGAGAATGTATTAGCGAAACAGTAAAAAGAGCTAAGGAAAAAGGCTATATTAGTTTAAAAGAAGCTATTGCAAATAATAAGAAATTAAAACAGGGCGATAAAGTTTATGCAGTTTGTATGAACAAGACAATTGCCTTATTTAATATAGGTAAGGAACCATTAGAAAAAGGTATGAATATACTGGGTGCACATGTGGATTCACCTCGAATGGACGTAAAACAGAATCCGTTATATGAGAACGAAGGTATGGCTTACCTTGACACACATTATTACGGTGGTATTAAAAAGTATCAATGGGTAACATTACCACTTGCAATCCATGGCGTAATTGTTAAGAAGGACGGCACAACAGTTAATGTAAATATTGGTGAGAAACCGGAGGATCCTGTATTTTGTGTTACAGATTTACTTATTCATCTTGCAGCTAATCAAATGGAAAAGAAAGCAGCCAAAGTTGTTGAAGGAGAAAATCTTGATATTTTAGTTGGAACAATACCTCTTAATGATGAAGAAAAAGAAGCAACTAAAAAAGGTGTTCTTGAAATTCTTAAAGAAATGTATGGCATGGAAGAAGAAGATTTCATGTCTGCAGAGCTTGAAGTTGTACCGGCAGGAAGAGCAAGAGAAATGGGATTTGACAGGAGCATGATTATTTCATATGGTCAGGATGACAGAGTGTGTGCTTACACTTCATTAGTAGCAATGCTTGAAATGGAGAAGGTTGATAAGACTTCATGTTGCCTTTTAGTAGACAAAGAAGAAATCGGTAGTGTAGGTGCTACAGGAATGCAGTCACGCTTCTTTGAAAATACAGTGGCAGAATTATTAAATTTATTTGATGATTACAGTGAAATCAAATTAAAGAGATGTCTTGCTAACAGCAGAATGTTATCATCAGATGTAAATGCAGCATTCGATGCATTATATGCGGAAGCTTTCCAGAAGAACAGTTCATCATTTATGGGAAAAGGTGTTGTATTTAACAAGTTTACAGGACGTGGAGGCAAGTCTGGTTCAAATGATGCTAACGCAGAATATCTTGCAGCCTTAAGAAAGATCATGGATGACAATAATGTAAACTACCAGATGGCTGAACTTGGAAAAGTAGATATTGGTGGCGGTGGTACAATCGCTTACATTATGGCATTATACGGTATGGAAGTTATTGATAGTGGTGTTGCAGTATTAAGCATGCATGCACCATGGGAAGTAACAAACAAGGCAGATGTTTATGAAGCATATAAGTGCTATAAGGCATTTTTAAAGGATGCATAAAGTAATAGCATAATTTTTATATAAATGTTATAGAAATAATAAGGTAAAAATAATATAATATTTGCAGATAGACATATTTAGTAAGCATGAGATAGTTAGGTGAATCTGTTTCATGCTTATTTAGAGTAAAAAACTTATATTAAAATTAATAAACTTATTTTAAACTAAAAAACATTTTAAAGAATGGAGAAGTTATGTATAAGAATATTGAAAAAAAACAGGTAATTGATTTGAAAGATTTAGTTGAATATCAGGATGGACAGGTTGTAAGTAAAACGTTAGTTCAGAATGACTATGTAAGTGTAACAATTTTTTCTTTTGACAAAGGCGAGGAAATTTCTACACATGCATCAGGTGGAGATGCAATGGTTACTGTATTAGATGGTACAGGAAAATTCACAATTGGTGGAGACGTCTTTATTTTAAAAACAGGAGATTCTATTGTAATGCCAAAGGATGTACCACATGCAGTGTTTGGAGAAGAAAGATTCAAAATGGAATTAGTTGTTTCATTTTAAATAAATAATACAAAAAGTAACTACAATATGATAGAATGAAAAACGGACTTCAAGGAGAAATAATGGAAAAAAACAAAAGAGAAAATATGTCTAATGTATTTTATTTTCTAGGAAGAATTTTAACAAACAAATTAGTAATTGCGTTAATTATTATTGCAGTTTTAGGGGGCATATCTTTGGGTGTAAAACAGGTTGCTTTTACTGACAATAAAACTACCAAATTAGGATTTGAAGATATAGGAGAATTAGCAACTCAGGAAGCACGATGTACAGAAGTTAATGTAACAGACCAGTCGAAAAAACTTTTTGGAATAAAGATTCCATTTACACAGAGTAAGTACATATATAGTTATGAAGTGGTTGTAAAAGCAGGGATTGACTTTAATAAAATTACATGGAGCGTTAAGGATAAAACAATTACTGTAAAAATGCCTGAAAGTAAAATTTTAAGTTGTGAATTAGATATGGACTCATTTAAGGTTTATCATGAAGAAGAAAGTATTTTTACAAAAATAACACTAAAAGATAACAATAAATCTTTTGAAAAATTAAAAGAAACAGCTAGGAAAGATTCACAGGCAAACGGTCTTTTAGACAATGCAGATAAAAATGCAGAGACCATTATTAGTTCTTTTTTCTGGAAAGAATATAACAAGGACGAGTACAAAATAAAATATGTAAGATAAAACAAAAAAATATATAAGATAAATGAGGTTAAGGTTTTGGTTAAAGGATTTGATAATGAGAAATATTTAAAGATGCAATCAGAACACATTAAGGAAAGAATTGCACAGTTTGGGAACAAGTTGTATTTGGAATTTGGTGGTAAGCTTTTTGATGACTATCATGCATCAAGAGTGTTGCCGGGATTTGAGCCAGACTCAAAGTTACAAATGTTATTACAGTTAAAAGACCATGCAGAAGTTGTAATTGTAATTAGCGCAGAAGACATTGAAGAAAACAAGATTCGTGGAGATTACGGAATTACATACGACATGGACGTGTTAAGATTAATTGACGAATTCCAGTCAGTAGGTTTGTATGTGGGAAGTGTATGTTTAACAAAATTTACAGGACAGCCTGCAGCAGAATCATTCCAGAACAGATTGCAGGAATTAGGAATTAAGTCTTACAGACATTACAAGATTCCGGGCTATCCAAATGATGTTGATTACATAGTTAGTGATAATGGATATGGTAAAAATGATTACATTGAAACAGAAAGACCATTAGTTGTTATAACAGCTCCGGGACCCGGAAGCGGAAAGATGGCAACCTGCCTTTCACAGTTGTACCATGAACACAAAAGAGGAATTAACGCAGGATATGCCAAGTTCGAAACTTTTCCAATTTGGAATATTCCATTAAAACATCCGGTAAACTTAGCATACGAAGCTGCAACAGCAGACTTAAATGATGTTAATATGATTGACCCATATCATCTTGAAGCTTACGGTGAAACAACAGTCAACTACAATAGAGACATTGAAATTTTCCCTGTTGTAAATGCAATGTTCCAATTAATATCAGGAGAAAGTCCATACAAGTCACCTACAGACATGGGTGTTAACATGGCAGGTAACTGTATTATAGATGACGAAGTTTGTTGCAAGGCTTCAAAGCAGGAAATAATCAGAAGATACTATCAGGCACTTTGTGAAAAAAGAAGAGCCGGTGAAACAAAGAAGAATATTTCAAAGTTAGAGAATTTAATGCAGCAGGCGCAGATTACCGTAGAAGACAGAAAAGTAATTGTTGAAGCATTAAAGAAGGAAAAAGAAACAGATGGAAAACCTGCTGTGGCATTAGAACTTCCAAATGGAAAAATAGTAACAGGAAGTACATCTGATTTGTTAGGAGCAGCGGCAGCAGCTCTTCTTAACGGAATAAAAGCTTTAGGGGAAATAGAAGACGATGTGAAATTAATTGCAAAAGAAGCAATTGAACCGATACAGATTTTGAAAACAAATTATCTTGGTAGCAAGAACCCACGTCTTCATACAGATGAAATCCTAATTGCATTATCATCAACAGCAGCTCATAACGAAAACGCAAAGAAAGCAATGAGCCAGCTACATAAATTAAAAGGATGTGATGCACACTCAACAGTATTATTGTCATCAGTAGATGAGAATATATTTAAAAAATTAGGAATCCAACTTACATGCGAACCAAAGTATGAGCATGACGGAAGAAAATATCATAAACTGTAAATTATGATGGAAAACTTGATTTAGTACAAATATTTGAAAATATAATTAAAAGAATAAATATAGAAAGTTCCCAATTAAGTTGATTGTAGAAATGGCTTGGTTTGGAACTTTTTTCTTGGGAAATATTCTTTAGTAGATGAGGAATGTAAGATGATAAAATTGTTAGGCTTTAATATTGAAGACTGAAGTTGGTACTAATGGAGGACTCAAAAAAATCAATGTATTGAAATCGCAAATGAAATAGAAATCAATGTGAAAGAAATGTTGTGGGAATATATAATGGTGTAAATTACAAAGTAAAAAATAAAATTAGGACACCTTTATAACAAATGGTATCTAGAAAAGTTTTTTTTGCATGTTAGAATTAAGAATATAAACCAAAATGAGGAGGAGTTAAAAAATGAAAAAGTTACAAAGTAGAATACTGGCAATTGTACTTGTAATTGCCGTGGCAGGAGCTTACATGCCAATTTCAGAAGTACCAACTTATGCAGCTACTAAAAAAGTAAAGCTGAGTAAAAAGAAAGTACGTCTAAAAGTTGGGAAAAAGAAAACTATTAAATTAAAAAATGTAAGGAAAAAGGTTAAATGGAAAGTAGTAAAAGGGAAAAAAGTAGTTTCCATTAAGAAAAAAGGAAAATTAAAAAACAAAATTGTAATTAAAGCTAAAAAAGCCGGAAAGGCAGTAATAAAAGCTACATATAAGAAGAAGAAATACAAAGTAAAAGTAACGGTAAAAAATAATAAAGGGGAACAGCAAACATCAGGAAATGCACAGACATCTACAACAGTTGCTCCTACAACTGCAAATGGTGTAGTAGTTACAACTAAAGTTGTAGAATCAAAAACAGAGATTACGACGGAAACTCTGACAGCAGCCCCAACAATAGCGCCAACAGAGGCACCGACAGC
>OJNJ01002065.1_pt1 | contig 10794 bp, 10 predicted proteins | sample 1597491 | NCBI WGS metagenome assembly OJNJ01 (sample SAMEA2452132, study PRJEB22498) | human gut metagenome | biome: human feces; feature: human gut; material: feces | place: Australia | collected 2012 | reverse complement strand
CTCCTGGATTTCTCCGGGTTTTGTGCGGCTTGCAGATTGATTTGTGCTGTTTCATTTGCTATAATTTCTTTGTGATTTTTTGTATTCGGCTGTTCCCTATCTGCGCCAACAGATAATACGGGAGCAGTCGTTTTTATTTTTTCTGTCATTCATCTTCTCCTTTCAGACCGTCTAATGTGATTCCGATTACCTGTAACGTATAGAGCAGTTCGTCATTGTCCGGGCTTAATGCTTCCAGCCGCTTCAATTCCTCGTAGATAGCCGCCATTTGATTTTTCAGAGCCTTATACACCCTCGGATTACCCTGTACCACCACGTCCCGGCACAGCAGCCGCCTTGTGATGTAGTCCTGCTTCGTCAATCCCGACAGTGCCACCAAATCGTTAAGCAGATTCGCTTCCTCGTTCGATACCCGGAACGCTACTGTATGATTGCGCCACCGCCCTTTGTAATCAAGTGTTCTTTCCATTTGTATCCTCCTTTGTCATTCGCTCCATTTCCAATTTTTCTGCCATTTCCGTCTGCACCGTAGGGAATAAATGAGCATAGCGGTAAGTGATTTTCTCCGCTTCATGCCCCATGCGCTCCCCAATCGCCAACACCGAAAATCCCATGTCGATTAACAGAGAAACCGCACTATGACGAATATCATGCACACGAATCTTTTTCACTCCTGCCTGCTTCGCCCCTCGCTCCATCTCATGGTTGAGATAGGATTTCGTGACCGTAAACAACCGCTCGTCTGGCTGAATGTCGTAAAGCATTTTGATATATTCCCGTATTTCCTCACAGAGAAATGGCGGCATTTTGATTGTACGGTTACTCTTTTTTGTTTTCGGACTTGTGATAATATCCCGCCCTTTAGATCGGTGAAACGTCTTGCTGATTGTGACTGTCTGCTTCTGAAAATCAAAATCAGCCGGAGTGAGTGCCAGCAGTTCGCCGGAGCGGATTCCGCACCAGTAAAGCATTTCAAAGGCATAATAGGAACGGGGCTTATCCATCATGGCTTCGGAGAATTTCAGATATTCCTCTTTCGTCCAGAAGTCCATTTCTTTCGGAACCTCATTTCCCATTGTGCCGGCCCGCCTTGCCGGATTGTAGGGCAGGTTATAGAAGTTCACAGCATGGTTGAAAATTGCTGTAAGCTGGGCGTGTATGGTTTTCAGATAATCCGCCGAATAAGGCTTCCCTTTCTCGTCCCGGTACGCCATGAGTTCATTCTGCCATGTGATAATGTCTTTTGCTTCAATCTCCGCTATCTTCCGATTTCCGAAATACGGTAAAATCTTTGTGCGGATTACATGGCTTTTGGATTCCCATGTGCTTTCCTTGACACGCTGTTTCTTGTCGGCTTCGTAAACCTCAAAGAAGCTGGCAAATGTCATATCCAGCTTTGCACCTTGTTTCAGCATGGCTTCATGTTCCCACGCCTGTGCTTCCCTCTTCGTAGCAAATCCTCGTTTCTGGGTCTGCTTCCGCTCCCCTTTCCAATTCGTGAAACGATAGATTACCCGCCACGTTCCTGTAGCATTGTCTTTGTATACAGCCATTCAAATCATCTCCTTTCCGCTTAATCGCTGTAACAGACCTTTTTATGAAAAAATGTAGCGTTCACACGACCAGCCACCGTCAGATAGCCCTGTTTCTGTAATTCTGCGTTTAGTTCCCGCACAATCTGGTAGGCTTTTGACTTTGACACCCGCAGTTCCGCTGCCACTTCCTCCACAGTCATAAATGATTTTTCTGCCATTCAGTTATCCTCTCCTTTCTTTATTTAACTGTTTTTGTTTAGGTTATATCCATGATACTAAATAAATTCCGTTAAGTCAAGTGATTTGCAGAAAAATCTTAACTTTTTTTATTTAAGTTCCTCTTGCTATTCCTATTGCACAATGTTATACTAACTTCAACAGAAATGTTTAAGTCAAGAATGGTTGTATCACTATAACTACAACGGAGGTTTTATTATGGCAATCGGCAAACGAATCCGCTTTTTCCGTAATCGGAAAGGCATGACGCAAAAGCAGTTAGGCGAAATCCTCGGTTTTCTCGGAAAGACCTCTGATGTCCGTATGGCACAGTATGAATCAGAAGCCAGAACGCCGAAGCAAGACCTTGTAAAAGAAATGGCAAATATCTTTGATGTCAGCCCACGAGCAATCACAGTCCCGGAGATTGACAGCTATATCGGGCTTATGCACACACTTTTTGCGCTGGAAGATATGTATGGACTGAAAATCGGAGAGATTGACGGGGAAGTGTATCTGCGGCTGGACAAGTCCGACTGTTCCACCTATTCCTCCATGTTCAAAATGTTCCACGCATGGCAGGAACAATCTGCCAAGCTGGAACGGGGCGAGATTAGCAAAGAAGAATACGACCAGTGGCGATACAAGTACCCAGAACTTGACACCTCTGGACATTGGGGGAGTGTTCCCTCGCAGGCGGTCAGTGATATGCTTGCCAAAGAATTTCAGGAAATCGAGAAAGAAGAAAAGAAAGCGTCTAAAAAGAAAAAGCAGAAATAAGCATAAAAAGACCTTGCCGATGTTCAGTTTCCATATCTGAAAATCAGCAAGGTTTTTCTCTTATTGAAGTATTCTGTTATTCAGTGAGTGATACCCAAAATGTTGCCAAATCGTTGCCAAGGCTTAAACAAATTTGCTTGCAATCAGCATAAATAAAGGCTTTTTCAAGTTCATTTCATCACTCAAACTCAATCGTAGCCGGCGGTTTGCTCGTGCAGTCGTACAACACTCTGTTTACCCCTTTGACTTCGTTGACAATTCTGTTTGCAACTGTGCTTAAAACGTCCCATGGAATCTGGGCGCAGTCGGCAGTCATGAAATCGGCTGTGCATACGGCACGGAGTGCAACGGCATAATCATAAGTACGCTCATCGCCCATAACACCGACACTGCGCATATTCGTCAGGGCGGCGAAATACTGTCCAAGACCTTCTACTCCTGCCTTAGCGATTTCTTCACGGTAAATGTAATCCGCATCCTGAACGATACGAACCTTATCTGCCGTTACTTCTCCGATAATACGAATACCAAGTCCCGGTCCCGGAAACGGCTGGCGGTAAACCAGATATTCCGGGATTCCTAACTCCAGTCCGGCTTTTCTTACTTCGTCCTTAAACAGCATACGAAGCGGTTCGATGATTTCCTTGAAATCTACATAATCAGGAAGTCCGCCTACATTATGGTGGGACTTAATCGTTGCAGATTTTCCAAGACCGGATTCAATGACATCCGGATAAATCGTTCCCTGTACAAGATAATCGACAGCACCGATTTTCTTTGCTTCTTCTTCAAATACACGGATAAATTCTTCTCCGATAATCTTTCTTTTTGCTTCCGGTTCTGTAACTCCTGCAAGTTTGCTGTAAAAACGTTCCTGTGCATTAACTCTGATAAAATTCAGGTCGTATGGACCATCCGGTCCGAATACAGCTTCTACTTCATCACCTTCATTTTTACGTAACAGACCGTGGTCTACGAATACGCAGGTCAGCTGCTTGCCGACTGCTTTTGCAAGCATAACGGCCGCAACAGATGAATCCACACCGCCTGATAACGCACAAAGTACTTTACCGTCACCGACTTTTTCACGAATCTGTGCAATCGTTGTTTCCACGAAAGAATCCATTTTCCAGTCACCGGTACATTTACATACATTAAATAAGAAATTGTGCAACATCTTCTGACCTTCTACGGAATGCATTACTTCCGGATGGAACTGTACCGCATATAACTTCTTTTCAGCATTTTCCATAGCCGCAACAGGACAGTTGCCTGTGTGGCCTGTAATCTTAAAACCCTGCGGTGCTTTTGCGATATAATCCGTATGGCTCATCCATGTTGTTGTCGTTGCAGACACTCCTTCAAAAAGCAGGGAAGACGTATCTACTTCAACATCTGTCTTTCCGTACTCGCTGACCGGTGCTGTCGCAACTTCTCCACCCAGCTTATATGCCATAAGCTGTGAACCGTAACAGATTCCGAGAATCGGAACACCAATTTCAAAAATTGATTTATCATAAGACGGTGAATCCTCCTTATAAACACTGTTTGGACCACCGGTAAAAATAATACCCTTTGGATTTTTAGCTTTAATGTCTTCCAGACTTGTTGTGTATGGAATCACTTCTGCATATACATTACATTCTCTGACACGTCTTGCAATCAACTGATTGTACTGACCGCCAAAATCAAGAACCAACACTAATTCGCTGTTCACTGTTTTCCTCCTTCTTATTGCGCAATCATTTCCTAATTAACAGAAACTTTTACTTTTGCTGCTCATTGTATTATTTCATTATACAAAACAAATCCATACTTGGCAACCGCCAATTCTGCCTTATTCTGCCTGTTTTACTTCACTTTTAAAATCTGATTTTTAAAAAGTCATTTTGTAATCCTCTTTATCAACTCCCGGAAAATCTACACCTGCGCATTTAATTTTTCAATCACGTCCGGCACCTCGCCTAAATGCTCACACACGCAGTAAGTCAGCGCACGAATTGTATCATCAATCTGAATCGTATCCGGCACATGCACGACTTTCATGCCTGCGGCATGTCCCGCCTTAATGCCGTTAATGCTGTCTTCAATGACAATACACTCCTGTGGCGGCACACCAATTCTATCTGCCGCCGCCAGAAAAATATCCGGTTCGGGTTTGCCGTGTTCCACGCTGTCCCCATAAACCACATTGTCCAGATATTCCCATGCACCAATCGTATGCAGGGTCTTTTCAGCACTTTCCCTGCGGGTAGACGTTGCAACTGCACACTTTATTCCGTTTTCACGGATATAATCCAACAATTCAAACAGTCCCTTTTTTATCGGCAGCCCTTCTTTTTCCCGAATTTTATAAATATGCTCCGTTCTGAGTTTTCGTGCTTCCCAATAGTCAATTTTGCCATGGTAATAATTGTCAAAAAACTGACAGCTCAATGTGTTGGGTGCGCCCTTAAAGCTGTCAATCAGCCACATCGGCATTTCAACGCCAAGCTGTTCTGCTGCCCAAAGCCACCCTTCGTTAGACTGGCGCTCCGAATCAATCATCACACCGTCCATATCAAATATTACTCCGCGAATCATCTGTCTTTCCACTCTTTCTCAATCGGCTGTATCGCCACACTACTTTTCATTCCCGAACTACTCCGTCTCCAGATACTTCTTCACATACTGCCCGGTATAGGATTTCTTGACCTTTGCAACTTCCTCCGGTGTACCCTTGGCAATCACTGTGCCGCCGCGGTCGCCGCCTTCTGGTCCCATATCAATGATATAATCAGCCGTCTTAATCACATCGAGATTATGCTCGATTACCACCACTGTATTGCCGCCTTCCGTCAGCTTATGCAAAATGTCAACCAGCTTATGCACATCGGCAAAATGCAGTCCCGTTGTCGGCTCGTCCAAAATATAAATTGTCTTTCCCGTGCTTCGCTTTGAAAGCTCCGTTGCCAGCTTGATACGCTGTGCTTCACCGCCGGAAAGCTCTGTAGACGGCTGTCCCAGTTTGACATAAGACAGTCCGACATCATTGAGTGTTTCGATTTTACGGCGGATACTCGGCACATTGTCAAAGAAGGTAACGGCTTCTTCCACCGTCATATCCAGTACATCGTAAATGTTCTTGCCCTTGTACTTAACCTCCAGCGTTTCCCTGTTGTAACGCTTGCCGTCACAGACTTCGCAAGGCACATAAACGTCCGGCAGGAAGTGCATTTCAATTTTAATAATACCGTCACCGGAGCAGGCTTCGCAGCGTCCTCCCTTAACATTAAAGCTGAAACGTCCTTTTTTGTATCCGCGTTCCTTAGCATCGGTTGTTGCCGCAAACAAATCACGAATCATATCGAATACCCCGGTATATGTTGCCGGATTAGAACGCGGTGTCCGTCCGATTGGTGACTGGTCAATATCAATGACCTTGTCCAACTGCTCAATTCCAACAATGTCGTCATGCTTTCCTGCAATACATCTTGCACGGTTTAAAGACTTTGCAAGGTGCTTATACAATATCTCGTTGACCAGTGAACTCTTTCCCGAACCGGAAACACCGGTTACGCAGGTCAGCACACCCAACGGAATATCCACGTCTACATTTTTGAGATTGTTTTCTCTTGCTCCCTTGACCGTAATCCAGCCTGTCGGCTTTTTGCGCTCCTTCGGTACAGGAATCTTAATTCTACCGCTTAAATACGCACCTGTCACCGATTCCTTACAGCGCATAATATCCTCAGCCGTTCCGACTGCCACGACATTTCCACCATTCTTACCGGCACCCGGACCGATATCCACAATATAATCGGCGGCACGCATCGTATCTTCATCATGTTCCACCACCAGCACGGAATTTCCCAGATCACGCAAATGCAGGAGTGTCTTTAACAGCTTGTCATTGTCACGCTGGTGCAGTCCGATACTCGGCTCGTCTAAAATATACGCAACACCCACCAGTCCCGAACCAATCTGTGTTGCCAGACGGATTCTCTGCGCTTCTCCACCCGACAGGGTCGCTGTTGCACGGGACAGTGCCAGATAATCCAGTCCGACATCCATTAAGAACTGGATTCGTGCTTTAATTTCCTTTAAAATCTGACTGCCGATTGCAAGCTGTCTTTCCGAAAGCTGCATATTCTGTAAAAACTCCTGCAATTTAACAATCGAAAGATTGGTAATCTCATAAATATTTTTATCCGCAACAGTCACGGCAAGGGAAGACGGCTTTAAACGCTGACCCTTACATGCCTTACACGGTGTAATCTGCATAAATTCTTCATACTGTTGTTTCATCGTGTCCGAACCGGTTTCACGGTAACGCTTCTGCATATTGCGGATTAAGCCCTCAAATGCTATATCGTACACACCTTCGCCGCGCTGTCCGCGGTAATGCACCTTTACGGAATGTCCGTTTGTTCCGTGAATAATAATATCGCGGATTTCCTGCGGATAATCCTGAAACGGTGTTGCAAGGCTGAACTGATATTCTTCCGCAAGTGCTTTCATAATCGCTCTTGTAAAACTGCCCTCGTCCGTCACCGACTGCCAGCCCATTGCCACAATCGCACCTTCATCAATGCTTAACCGCTCATCCGGTATCATCAGTCCGACATCAAATTCCATTTTATAGCCCAGTCCGAAACACTCCGGACACGCACCGAACGGATTGTTAAATGAGAAGCTTCTCGGTTCGATTTCTTCAATACTGATTTCACAATCCGGGCAGGCAAAGCTCTGGCTGAAATGCATCGGCTCACCGCCAATGACATCCACTGTCATCAGACCGTCTGCCAGTTTCAGTGTGGTTTCAATCGAATCGGTCAGACGCTTCTGGATTCCTTCCCGCACGGATAAGCGGTCCACTACAATTTCAATATTGTGCTTTTTATTCTTTTCCAGCTTAATCTCATCGGTCAGTTCATACATATTGCCGTCTGCAATTACACGGACATAACCGCTCTTTTTAGCCTGTTCAAACAACTTGACATGTTCACCCTTTCGTCCGCGGACAACCGGCGCCAGAAGCTGGATTTTCGTCCGTTCCGGTAACTGCATAATCACATCTACCATCTGGTCAACCGTCTGTTTCTTAATCTCCCTGCCACACTTCGGACAATGCGGAATGCCGACTCTTGCATACAGCAGTCGGAAATAATCGTAAATTTCCGTCACCGTACCGACTGTTGAACGCGGATTGCGGTTCGTAGATTTCTGGTCAATGGAAATCGCCGGAGATAAGCCTTCAATACTCTCTACATTTGGTTTTTCCATCTGTCCGAGGAACTGTCTTGCATAAGAAGACAGGGATTCCATATATCTTCGCTGACCTTCCGCATAAATGGTATCGAATGCCAATGAAGACTTTCCCGAACCGGACAGCCCTGTAAGCACAACCAGCTCGTTTCTTGGAATATCGACCGAAATATTATTCAGATTATGTTCATTTGCTCCGCGTATTTTAATAAACTGCCTGAATTTTCCCTTTTCCATTGTTCCCTCCATTTTTGACAATGTTTTTCATTTTTTTACTATCATTTACTTGTTTTCATAAAGATACTGATTAATCTCTATCATCTTATCACGCAGGGCCGCAGCTTCCTCGAAGTTTAATTCTGCCGCCGCCTTATGCATATTCTTTTCAATTTCTTTCTTTAACAGTTCATCGATATAAGCTTCGTCAATCTTCTTATATGAAGTTAATACTTCTGCATTCAATGCCATGTCCATTCTCCTTTACTCTTCCGTCTTTTTTACTTCTACGTCAGCAAGTTTTTCGAAATACTGAACAATTCCGCCATGATCATCATTCATATGTCCGTGGATCTTCAGTGTCTGAAGGATTTCATAAAGCTGTGCTGTATATGGAATCGGTACATCGATCGAATGTGCTGTATTTACTACGTTCTTGATATCTTTATGGTTGATTCTGATCGGTCCGCCTGGTTTGAAGTTACGCTCGATGATCATCGGGATCTTGGCATCAAGTACTGCGCTTCCTGCAAGTCCTCCGCGGATCGCATGATATACTTTTTCCGGATCTGCTCCTGCTTTTGTAGCAAGTACAAATGCTTCAGATACCACTGCAATTGTGTTATTAACGATTACCTGGTTTGCAAGCTTTGTAACACTTCCGCTTCCGCTTCCACCAATCAGTAACGCAGAAGATCCAAGAATGTCAAAATACTCTTTCATTGCATCGAAGTCTTCCTGATCTCCTCCGGCCATGATTGCAAGTGTTCCTGCAACAGCTCCAGGCTCTCCTCCGGATACCGGTGCATCTACGAATCCTACACCTTTATCTTTCAGTCCTTCGTAGCATTCCTTTGATTCTACCGGTGTTACAGAACTCATATCACATACAACGGTTCCTTCTTTGATGGTCGATGCAACACCGTCTTCATCAAATAAGATAGATTTGGAAATTGCTCCGCTTGGAACCATGATGATAATTCTTCCACACTGCTCACCAATCTCTGCGTATGTTGCTTCTTTTGCTCCTGCTGCTACAACATCTGCAACTGCTTCTTTATTTAAATCAGATACCAGCAGCTCTACACCTGCATTCAATAAGTTCTTTGCCATCGGTCTTCCCATGATACCAAGTCCAATAAATCCTACTTTCATTTTCATACATCCTTTCTCTTTTTCACTCCACATGATCGTTTACTTTCACAACATAGTTTACACTTGTTCATTTCCGTTCGGATCAGTGAAATATATCGTTCTTTTTTGTTTCTGACTACACTTTACTACATACCGGTATACCGGTCAAGACGTTATTTTTCTTTCTCTTATTTCACCAGTTTTCCGCCTCTATTTTTGTCTATTTTTAACATATACATCGCTTTTCTTTCGTTATTTTCTTAACATTATAGACAACTTTTTTCACCCTTGTTTTCCTTTTCACTTGACCGATTTCAGCCCGTATTGTATGATATTTATAGCGAAAAACGCATGAATTTTGTTAAATAAATAATTATCGTGAAATATAAGGAGTTACTATGACACCACTCAATGAACAAGCTTATAATTATCTCCAGAAATTGATCATGGAGAATCATTTTTCCTATCAGGAAGTCTATTCCGAGACAAAATTATCAAAAGAACTTGGAATTTCGCGCACCCCGCTAAGAGATGCCGTGCACAGACTTGCACAGGAAGGTTATATTGATATTATTCCCAGCAAAGGATTTATGCTGCATCAGATGAACCGAAAGGATGTAAATGAAACATTTCAGGTACGTTCTGCACTGGAAACATACTGCACCGTTCAGATCAGTAAAGCTTCTTCTACCCGCAAAGCGAAAAAGCTTTTTAAAGAGCTAGACTGGATCATGGAGTGCATGAACGATATTATGGAAACTACACATTCTATCAAAGAATTTTCCGAATATGATTTTCAGTTTCACACAAAAATCATAGATTATCTGGAAAATGAACAGTTTTCAAATGTATTCGCCATGTTCATGTACCGCATGAAACGGCTGGCTGAACTCTCCCTTGCACATAAAGGCCGTATGGAACAGACTTACGAAGAACATATGGCAATTTTGGATTGTATGAAGAATGGCGATACTTCCCACATCTATGAGATTACATTGAAACATATGGAAACGCCCCGCGATATTAACCTGGAAGATCTATAGATATCAGAAAATCCTGAATACTTTAGCCTTTTCCTTTTGAACAAAAAACCGTGTAGCTATTTTTAGCCACACGGTTTTTCCATATATATTTCTTCTGTTTTCTTTGTATTTCCTATTTCCCGGAACCCATATCTTTCATAAAATGCTTTTGCAGTTTGTGTATGAAGCATACCATACAGATGCCCGTTTTCCTTCATGATCTGATTCATCATGATTGTTCCAAACCCCTGCCCGCGATACGCTTCTTCTATAACCAGATCCATCAGGTAAAATGTCGTCACACCATCCGTCAGAACTCTCGCAAATCCGATCTGCCTGTCTTTTCCGCCTTCACTGATGCCGTCACTCAGAAATAATCCATACGGACAGGCATTCTCCATACTTTTTCTGATCAGCTCTTCCGTTCTGTCTTTTGCCCAGTCCGTACTGTGCAGAAGTGCTGCCACTTCTTCCAGATGCATATTCTCCACACCTTTTCTTATATAGTAAGACTGTCCCCTTTCTTCTCCCTCTGAGGCAATCTTATCTGCCGATATCTGTCGGATCACTTCACGCAGCTTCGCAAGATATGGATCTGCCTTACATTCTTTTTCTCCATAAGTCATCTGAAGATCATATTCTAG
>OJNJ01002057.1_pt1 | contig 10807 bp, 8 predicted proteins | sample 1597491 | NCBI WGS metagenome assembly OJNJ01 (sample SAMEA2452132, study PRJEB22498) | human gut metagenome | biome: human feces; feature: human gut; material: feces | place: Australia | collected 2012 | reverse complement strand
ATGACTAAATTAATTATATAAAATTTCATATTTATGAAAAAGAAGTATATGGAAACAGTGCTATATATATGGATGATTCAGAAGATGAAGTGGTGCAGTGGGTGTTGAAAAATAAAAAGAGAGCAGGTGCTACAACAGAAAAATTTTCAGAAGCCAAACATTTATATCTGGCAGTTCGGAACAATGACATTGTATATGGAATCCTTGGGATTTTAGTGGAACATGAATCGCTGAGTTCTTTTGAATATAGCGTGTTGTTATCAATTTTGGGTGAATGTGCATTGGCTTTCGTAAATCTTGATAATGAGAAAGCTAAGGAAGAGGCATCAATGATTGCCCGTAAGGAAAAGCTCAGAGCAAATCTTTTGCGTACGATATCACATGATTTAAGAACGCCTCTTACCTCTATATCAGGTAATGCATGTAACTTGTGTAACCATTATGAAATGTTAGATAATGAAACAAGGAAACAAATATTTTCGGATATATATGACGATTCGGAATGGTTGATACAACTTGTAGAAAATCTTTTATCTGTCACTCGCATTGAAAATGGTGAAATGAAATTGAATCAATCAATAGAGATTATGGATGATGTCATAGACGAGGCACTAAAACACATTGATAGAAATACGGTTGAGCATGATATAGAAGTTTGTCGTCCAGAGGAGCTGATTATTGCTAATATCGATGCGAAGTTGATTATGCAGGTTGTTATAAATATTGTGAATAATGCAATAAAATATACACCGCCGGGTTCTGTGATCTGTATTCGGGGAACGAAAACAGATGGGAAAGCGCAGATAAGTGTGGAAGATAATGGCCCGGGAATTCCGGAAGAAATGAAGTCACATATTTTTGAGATGTTTTATACAGGGAAAACAACAGTTGCGGATAGTCAACGAAGTCTTGGACTTGGACTGGCACTTTGCCACTCTATTATAGAAGCACATGAAGGAACCCTGGTTTTGACAGATCATGATCCTCATGGATGCAATTTTACTTTTACTTTACCCTTAAGCGAGGTGACATTAAATGAATAAAACATTAATTCTGGTGGTTGAGGATGACAGACCCATACGCAATCTGATCGTTACTACATTAAAAACACATGACTATAAATATCTGGCTGCAGAAAACGGATCTTCAGCTATTCTGGAAGCTTCGTCCCACAATCCGGATATTGTTCTTCTGGATCTGGGGCTTCCTGATATGGAAGGGGTAGAAGTGATAAAAAAAATCCGTACCTGGTCGAATATGCCGATTATTGTGATCAGCGCCAGAAGTGAGGACACAGATAAAATAGAGGCGCTGGATGCAGGAGCAGATGATTATATTACGAAACCGTTCTCTGTTGAGGAATTACTTGCGCGTATCCGTGTCACCCAGAGGAGACTTGCGGTTATGCAGAGCGGAGAGCAGATAGAAAGCTCTGTTTTTGAGAATGGTGGATTAAAGATAGACTATACGGCAGGCTGTACATATCTGAAGGGAGAGGAATTGCATCTGACACCTATAGAATATAAGCTGCTCTGTCTTTTGTCCCGCAATGTGGGAAAGGTATTGACACATACCTATATTACCCAGCAGATTTGGGGACGATGTTCGGATAATGATGTTGCTTCTCTCAGAGTTTTTATGGCAACATTGCGAAAAAAACTGGAGCCTGAGAAAAATGGAGTGCAATACATCCAGACACATATTGGCATTGGATATCGCATGCTTAGAATTGAGAAGTAAAAAGCTAGTACATCGTTTCGTAAATAACTATACCAATCCGCATCCTACGCGATTGGTATAGTTATTTCGAAAACGATGTACTAGATACGGAGTATGTCACAGAGGATATCGCCCAACCATCTGATTTGATGATACAACAATATCTTGTTTTTATAGCAATCCTCGTAAATAATGCATTTAAGAGGATTGCTATAGATTTATTTCTCATAATATAATAAGAAGGAACCCTCCCAATATTAACAGCAATGAGGAAACAACTGAAAAGATCTGGGCTCCTACACCTGGGGTGCCGCCCTGTTTGATCGCTTCATCGCGGTCAAGTTTATTTTTCATCAGATTCTCTGTGATTCCGGGTGCGGATTTGAGAGTCTGTCCGTCCTGTATGCCGATAGCAGTTACGGTTTGCCCTGTTTCGAAATCAGCAGCAGAATAATAATAACGAACATCATATTCTTTATGTGAACGTGTCGTCTGGTTCGATGGTTCTATAAAATGCTTCTGTGTATAGGTGTTATCCGGTACATATGTATAACCGGCAGATGATAATGCTGCCTTGTCGTAATCTTCCCAGGTTTTGGTCAGCATAATATCATCAATAAAATCCTGCGAAAGTGCATAATTTCCAATTTTCCCCTGGCCTGATACCGGCATGCTGCTGAAAGATGAATTCCATTCCAGAACGCCATATTTCTTTTCGTCGTCAGTCATTGCCTCCTTCTTTTTGGAAGAAGATTTTGTTAATTTCATTGTCTGTTTTGAACTTGAAATGCGGATGCTGTCAAAGTCCAGTCCAAGCTCATCATCATGTGCCGGTTCAGTCAGCTCAAATGTGCCGCATACAATGACTGTCTTTCCATCGTTTTCCGGGTCGATCGTATCTGCTGCATCAACGTAAACTGCGTCTTTCAGAGCTGCTTTTGTTTTGGGGTTATCCACAAAGATCATCTTTAAAGCAGATACAAAAAAGAATATTCCGATTATTACAAGGAGAATCCCTCCTGCTTTCTTCAATATCTTCATAATTTTCATCACCTTCCATTTCTGTTAATATTTTCTGCAAGTATCTCAATCATATTATTACATATTTTACTTCGCTTGCCACTGTCACTTGCGATAGTAACAGGTTACATTATTTTCTGGAATTACGATAGGATTCATGATATTATAAACAGTAATAAGACGGATAACAATAAGAAGGTATGCTTTATAAATGGAAGGGGATATAAGATGGCAGGATTAAAAAAACTTCCAATTGGAATTGAGAATTTTGAAGAGATGCGTCGGGAAGATTTCTATTATGTAGATAAGTCACATGTAATTGAACAATTGCTTACCCAGTGGGGAAAGGTAAACCTGTTTACCCGTCCGAGACGCTTTGGAAAATCCCTGAATATGAGTATGCTCCAGAGTTTTTTTGAGATTGGAAAAGATAAGACTCTGTTTGATGGGCTGAGGATTTCAGATAATCAGGAATTATGTGAAAAATATCAGGGAAAATTTCCGGTGGTTTCTGTCAGTCTGAAGGGAATTAATGGTGCCACATATGAGGAAGCCCGAAGATTTCTCATAAAAACAATCAATGAAGAAGCCCGCAGACTATCCGTACTTTCAGACAGCACAGAGCTTGATGAAACAGATCACGAATTACTGACACAGTTAAAGAAAAAAGAAATGACAAACGATTCTCTGGTGTACAGTATCCGTGAGCTGACAGAATTGCTGGAAAAGCACTATGGCAGCAAAGTAATTGTTCTGATCGATGAGTATGACGTACCTCTGGCAAAGGCAAATGAAAATGGCTATTATGATGAAATGGTATTGCTGATCCGTAATTTATTTGAGAATGCATTAAAAACCAACAGCAGTCTGAAATTCGCAGTGCTGACAGGATGCCTGCGGATTGCAAAAGAAAGCATTTTTACAGGTCTTAACAACTTTAAGGTTTATTCCATTACAGATAAGAGTTTTGATGAAACATTTGGATTTACAGATGCGGAAGTAAAGGAACTCCTCCGGTATTATGGACAGGAAAAATATTATGAGACAGTGAAAGAGTGGTATGACGGCTACCGGTTTGGAAATGTGGATGTTTATTGTCCATGGGATGTGATCAATTTCTGCAGCGATCATCTGGCAGATCCCGGGCTGGAACCGAAGAATTACTGGGCGAATACAAGTGGAAACAGTGTGATCAGCCATTTCATTGACAGTGTGGGAAAACCACAGAAGCTGACCAGAATGGAACTGGAACAGCTGGTAAATGGAGGGATTGTCCAGAAAGAAATTAATTCTGAGCTTACCTATAAGGAATTATATTCTTCCATAGACAATCTGTGGAGTACACTTTTTATGACAGGATATCTGACACAGAGAGGGGAACCCAGTGGCAACAGGTATAATCTGGTCATTCCCAATAGAGAAATCCGAAATATTATCACCAACCATATTCTGAAAATGTTCAAAGAAAATGTAAAGGACGATGGAAAAACAGTCAGTGATTTGTGTGATGCACTGCTGAACCAAAATCCGGAAAAAGTAGAGTTGATTTTTACAGAATATATGAAGAAAACGATCAGCATAAGAGATACCTTTGCGCAGAAACCAACGAAAGAAAATTTCTATCATGGATTGCTGCTGGGGATTTTGGGATTCAAAGAGAACTGGTCAGTAATGTCCAATCGGGAATCAGGAGATGGATTCGGGGATATTCTGATCCGTATAGAGGATGAAGATGTGGGGATTGTGATCGAAGTAAAATATGCAGATGACGGAAATCTTCAGGGAGAGTGCGAAAAAGCACTTCAGCAGATTATAGATATCAGATATACTGAGGCGTTGGAACAGGAAGGAATTCATACAATCATAAAATATGGAATCGCCTGTTACAGAAAGAAATGTAAAGTTTTGATGAGAATAGATAAACAGTAAACACAGAATATTCTGACCTCATTACCGGATGCAGAACGAACGGTAATGAGGTCTTGTCACGTTATCCTTTAGTTACTGTTCACTCCGTTCACAGTAACTTAGCCAAAATTCATTCCAGATTGCCTGCGGCAATGGAATTTTGGCTTGTATGTCTCGGGATAGTGGTATGTGAACAGTAACATCCTTTACTCTAATGCTGAGTTTTTTCCGTGTTTACAATTGACATCTTAACAGGAAATGATTATGATATCTCTGACAGTGCTTTTTAGCTGTCCGGATTTCTTATCAAATCAAATACCCTGTTGCCAGTGGGATATTTGATTTGATATGAAATGAATGAGGAATGGTGAAATACGAAGGAGAGTTAGAAGTTATGAGTATTTCCATGATTGGAATTGACCATAATATGGCACCGGTGGATATTCGTGCGAAATTTGCATTTACAAAGAAAAATGCCGGTGAAGCAATGGAAAAAATAAAGAATCAAAATGGAATATATGGATGCGTGATCCTGTCCACCTGTAACCGCCTGGAGGTCTGGGCAAGTGTGGATGATGAGGTGGATGTCTGTCTTTATGACTGCCTCTGCAGGATAAAGGGAATTACTGAGGATTCTTACAGACAATATTTTGTAGAGCGTAAGGATCAGGAGGCAGTTGAGCATCTTTTTTATCTTACCAGTGGTCTGAAATCACAGATCATAGGGGAGGATCAGATCCTTACACAGGTGAAGGATGCCCTGAATCTGGCAAGAGAGAATTTTGCGGCAGATGGTGTTTTGGAGGTTCTGTTCAGAATGGCTGCCACAGCAGGAAAGAGAATTAAGACAGAGGTTCCTTTTTCCCATGGAAATCCGTCAGTGATCCATCAGGCCATCGGATTTCTGGCAGAGAAGGGGTATTCTCTCAGGGATAAGACCTGTATGGTCATCGGTAACGGTGAGATGGGCAAGGTGGCTGCTCAGGCCTTGCAGGAGGCAGGTGCAGATGTAACAGTGACCATCCGTCAGTACAGAAGCGGAGTTGTGAATATTCCGCTGGGCTGCAAGCGTATTAATTACGGTGACAGAATGGAGTATATGCCACAGTGTGATCTTGTAGTAAGTGCAACTGCAAGCCCGAATTTTACATTAAAAGAAGAATTGTTCCAGGGAATCAGGACAAAGGATGACCTGATCCTGATCGATCTGGCAGTTCCCAGAGATATAGAGCCATCTGTTGGAAAAATCCAGGGGGTCACACTTTATGACATGGACAGCTTCCGTATAGAGGAAGTTCCTGCAGAACTTCAGGAAAATCTGGAGGCAGCAGGCGCGATTGTAAGAGAGCAGATGGATGAATTTTTCCAATGGCTGGATGGAAGAGACCTGATCCCAAGAATTCAGGATATTAAAGATGAGGCAGTCAATGACCTGAATTTAAGGATTGCAAAGATATTAAAGAAAACACCTATGGAAGAGGATGACAGGCAGAATCTGGTCCATGCAGTGGATACGGCAGCAGGAAAAGTAGTAAATAAACTGATCTTTGGTCTGCGTGACAGTCTGAATCAGGAGATTTTCCTTGAGTGTGTGGCAGGACTGGAGAAAATATATGAAGAATAAGCCGTATTTTCCAATGTTTATAGACTTATCAGATAAGAATATCGTGGTTGTAGGCGGCGGAAACATTGCAACTCGTCGAGTGAAAACCCTTTTATCATTCACCAGAAATATCAGAGTCATTGCTCCGAAGGTCACCATGGAGATGATGGAGCTTGGCAAAGCCGGCTATGTAGAGCTGATCACACGTCCGGTGAAGCGTACAGACTTTGCGATGGCATATATGGTGATCGCAGCTACCAATGACAGAAAGTTAAATGATGAGATCCACAGGATCTGCAGGCAGGAAGGCGTTTATGTTAATGTAGCCAGTGACAGGGAGCAGTGCGATTTTTATTTCCCGGGAATTTATATGGAAGAGGGACTGGTAGTGGGAATTACAGCCAGTGGTCTGGACCATAAAAAAGCGCGCAGGATAAGAGAAGAGATCCAGAATGCCCTGGAGAGGGTTGCGCAGGAAGATGAGAATGAGGAGGGAAATGATGACTGAGGTGATCATTGGAAGCAGAGAGAGTAAGCTGGCAGTTCTCCAGAGTGAGATGGTAAAAAGTTACATAGAGCAGAAAAACCGTGAAAAAAATGCCGGCTCTGAAATAACAGTAAATATCCTGACTATGAAAACAACAGGAGATATTATTCTGGACCGTACTTTGGATAAGGTGGGCGGAAAAGGATTGTTTGTAAAAGAACTGGACAGGGCATTGCTGGATGGTAAAAGCAATCTGTCTGTACACAGTCTTAAGGATATGCCTATGGAGGTGCCGGAAGAGCTTCCGCTTCTGGCCTTTTCAAAGCGTGAGGATCCAAGAGATGTACTGGTGCTTCCTGAGGGAGTGGCGGAGCTGGATCCGGATAAACCTCTGGGATGTTCCAGCTTAAGGAGAACTCTTCAGTTAAAGAAGCTGTATCCTGAGATGGAGGTAAAGAGTATCCGTGGAAATCTGCAGACAAGGCTTCGCAAGCTGGATGAAGGAGAGTATTCAGGGCTGATCCTGGCAGCGGCAGGTCTGAAACGACTGGGGCTGGAAAACAGGATCAGCAGATATTTTACACCGGATGAGATGATTCCTTCAGCAGGTCAGGGGATCCTGGCTGTGCAGGGGCGCAAAGGTGAGGATTATGGGTATCTGGACGGATACTGTGACAGGGATGCCTGGCTTGCAGGAACTGCAGAGCGCGCATATGTAAAATATCTGGACGGAGGATGTTCTTCGCCTGTAGCTGCATTTGCAGAGGTGGACGGAGATGAGATCTTTATCCGCGGTTTATATTACAGTGAAGCTACAGGAAAGTGGCTTACAGGTCAGATCAGATGTGCAGCAGAGGATGGAGAGAAGCTTGGAACAGCTCTTGCAAAGCAATTGAAATCTGACTGTGAGGGAAGATAAAAAAAATTATAAAAAGAAAATTCTTGTGACGCAAAAAGGAGAAGAAACATGGCAGCTGGCAAGGTTTGGCTGGTTGGTGCAGGACCGGGTGATATCGGGCTTTTCACACTGAAAGGTATGGAAGTGCTTCAGCAGGCGGAGGTCGTGGTATATGACAGCCTGGTGGGCGAAGGGGTTCTGGCAAAGATCCCGGAGCATGCCAGACTGATTAATGTAGGTAAAAGAGCAAATCACCATACAATGGTGCAGGAGGATATTAATAAGGTTCTTCTGGAAGAAGCTGAAAAAGGAAATAAAGTGGTAAGGCTTAAAGGTGGAGATCCCTTTCTCTTTGGAAGAGGCGGGGAGGAATTGGAACTTCTTTCTGAGAATGGAATCCCTTATGAGATCGTGCCCGGAGTGACATCTCCGATTTCTGTTCCTGCTTACAATGGGATTCCTGTGACACACAGGGATTTCTGTTCGTCCTTACATATTATTACAGGACATAAACGCGCAGGGCAGGAGTATGATATAGATTTTAAAGCACTGACCCAGACAAAGGGAACATTGGTGTTTCTAATGGGAATTGCAGCACTGGAGGATATCTGCAAAGGACTTCTTGCAGGCGGCATGGATCCGAATGTGCCGGCAGCAGTTCTTCAGAAAGGAACAACAGCAGGACAGAAGCGGGTGGTTGCTACTGTAGGTACCCTCAAGGAAGAGGTGGACAGACAGGGGATAGAGACACCTGCCATTATTGTTGTGGGAAAGGTATGTTCTCTGGCTGACAAATTTGCCTGGTACGAGAAACTTCCTCTGGCAGGCTGGAAGGTTCTGGTCACAAGACCAAGACAGCATATTTCAAAGACAGCAGATCTTCTCCGTCAGAAAGGTGCCGAGGTTCTGGAGCTGCCGTCTATCTGTACAGTACCTGTTGAGAATAATGGCAGACTGTATGAGGCATTTGAGAAACTGGATACTTATCAGTGGATCATTTTTACAAGCCCTGCAGGTGTGGAGATCTTTTTTGACGAGATGGACAGAAAAGAGATGGATGTGCGCAGCCTGGGACAGGCGAAGATCGCAGTGATCGGTGAAGGAACGAAGAAAAAGCTGAAAGAGCATCACCTGCTGGCTGATTTTGTGCCAGGTGTGTATGACGGAGATACTCTTGGGGCAGAGCTTGCAAAACAACTTCAGGGAAATGAAAAAATTCTGATCCCAAGAGCCGAAGCCGGAAATAAAAAGCTGACAGAATTGCTGGAGCAGACAGGTGCGAAGGTAGATGACATTGCTACTTACACAACCTGTTATGAAAAGAGCAGGCTGATCGATGAGAAGAAAGAGCTGGAGACAGGAAGTGTGGACTGTGTAGTATTTACCAGTGCATCCACTGTAAAGGGCTTTGTGGAAGGCACAAAGGGACTGGACTATACGAAGGTAAAAGCTGCCTGTATCGGAAAACAGACCAAAGCTGCAGCAGATGCTTATGGTATGCAGACCCGCATGGCAAAGAAGGCTACCATCGAAAGTCTCATAGAGCTTGTGGAAGAGATGAAACAGGAAAACTGATAACTATTCTGCAAAAAATGGAACAGTTATGAGAATTGTTGATAAAAGGAGCAAAAAGACATGGATTTAATTCAGAGACCAAGAAGATTAAGAGGCAGTGAAAATTTAAGAAAAATGGTAAGAGAGACAAGAATGGACAAGTCTTCCCTTATTTATCCCTTATTTGTAAAAGAGGGAACAGGAATTGAAGAAGAGATCCCTTCTATGGAAGGACAGTTCCGCTACAGTGTAGACCGTCTTCCTTTTGAACTGGAACGTCTGCAGAATGCAGGAGTAAACAGCATTATGCTGTTCGGCATCCCGGATCACAAGGATGAGGTGGGAAGCGGTGCGTACGACCCCAACGGAATCGTACAGAAAGCCCTGAGAGAAGCAAAGAAACAGTTCCCGGACATGTACTATATCACAGATGTATGTATGTGTGAGTACACTTCACACGGACATTGCGGAGTGCTCTGCGGTCATGATGTAAATAATGATGCAACACTGGAATTACTGGCTAAGACAGCTGTTTCCCATGTAGAGGCAGGCGCAGATATGGTAGCTCCCTCTGATATGATGGACGGACGTGTACGTGCTATTCGTGAGGCTCTTGATGCGAACGGACATTATGGAGCACCGATCATGTCCTATGCAGTAAAATATGCATCTGCTTTCTACGGACCATTCCGTGATGCAGCAGGTTCTGCACCGTCTTTTGGTGACAGAAAGAGCTACCAGATGGATTTCCATAACAGAAGAGAAGGAATGAAGGAAGCTCTTACGGATGTGGAAGAGGGCGCAGATATCATTATGGTAAAACCTGCCATGTCTTATCTTGATATGGTCTCTGAGGTATCAAAGGCTGTAAATGTGCCGGTTGCAACATACAGTGTAAGCGGTGAATATGCAATGGTGAAAGCAGCTGCAAAGATGGGATGGATCGATGAAGAACGTATTATGTGTGAGATGGCAGTCAGTGCATACCGTGCAGGTGCCCAGATCTATCTTACTTATTATGCAAAAGAACTTGCAAAATGCATGGATGAAGGGAGAATCGGCTGATGGGTTTATCAGAAGAATTATTTGACAGAGCGGTAAAGGTAATTCCGGGAGGAGTAAACAGTCCTGTACGTGCCTATGGCGCAATCGGTATTGCACCGAGATTTATCGACCGCGCAGACGGATGCCATATTTATGATGTTGATGGAAAAGAATATGTGGATTATATCGATTCCTGGGGACCTATGATTCTGGGCCATAATTTTCCGGAAGTAAAAGAAAGTGTACTGAAGGCATGTGAAAAGGGCCTCAGCTTCGGATGTGCAACTGCAATCGAAGTGGAGATGGCTGAATTCATCTGTGACCATATTCCACATGTGGATATGGTGCGTATGGTAAATTCCGGTACAGAGGCTGTTATGAGTGCAGTCCGTGTTGCCAGAGGATTTACAGGAAAGAATAAGATCATTAAATTTGCAGGATGCTATCATGGACACAGTGATGCCATGCTGGTAAGTGCAGGCTCCGGTGTGATGACAAGCGGTGTTCCGGACAGTGCCGGTGTTCCTAAGGGATGCACAGAGGATACCATGACTGCTGTTTATAATGATCTGGA
>OJNJ01002049.1_pt1 | contig 10838 bp, 12 predicted proteins | sample 1597491 | NCBI WGS metagenome assembly OJNJ01 (sample SAMEA2452132, study PRJEB22498) | human gut metagenome | biome: human feces; feature: human gut; material: feces | place: Australia | collected 2012 | reverse complement strand
AAAGCATAAACTGTCATTGCTTTAACACCAAGTCTATTAGCCTCTAAAGCAATCTTACGAATTGTCTTTGTCCCTTCGTTATGGCCATAAGTTCTTGGCATCATTCTCTTTTTAGCCCAGCGTCCATTGCCATCCATAATAAAAGCAATATGTGCTGGTATATTATTCATGTCTAATTCATAGTTTTCAATTTGATCATTCATAGAATAATCCTCCTTAAAGTCATGATTGATTATAACATAAAACCTTAAAATAAAAAAGCGCCTAATAAGACGCTTCAATAATTATACAGTCATAATATCTTTTTCTTTTACTTTACCAATTTCATCAACTTCTTTGACAAATTTATCAGTTAATTTTTGAACACGATTTTGACCGTCTTTAATTTCATCTTCACTACCATCGCATTTTTTAATTTCATCATTAGCATCACGACGAATATTTCTTATAGCAACTTTAGCATGTTCAGCGAATTTCCAAACATTTTTTGCATATTCTTTACGTCTTTCTTCTGTTAATGCTGGTACAGTAATACGAATAATTTCTCCATCATTTTGAGGAGTTAAACCTAAATCAGCTTCATAAATTCCATGTTCGATATCTTTTAAAGCAGATTTATCATAAGGTTTAATTACTAATTGTCTACCTTCTACAACAGAAACACCAGCCATTTGATTAATTGGTGTTGGTGATCCGTAATAGTTGACCATTACACGGTCTAACATTGCAGGAGTAGCTCTTCCAGTTCTAACTGTTGCTAAATCTCTTTGGTAAGCTTCGATTGCTTTTTGCATTCTATCACTTGCATCATCTAAGATCATATTTATCATATTATTTTCCTCCAGAGATAGTTGTTCCTATTTTTTGTCCATCACAAGCTTTGGCAATATTACCATCTTCTTGCATATTAAATACACATAAATCAATATCGTTATCTTTACATAATGTAATAGCTGTTTGATCCATTACTTTTAAATCTTTTGCTAAAACATCACTATATGAAATTTCATCAAATTTTACTGCAGATTCATCTAATTTAGGATCAGCAGAATAAACACCATCGACCCCATTTTTAGCCATTAAAATAACATCAGCATTGATTTCAGCGGCTCTTAATGCAGCTGTTGTATCAGTTGTAAAATATGGGCTTCCAGTTCCAGCACCAAAAATAACGATTCTACCTTTTTCTAAATGTCTAACAGCACGTCTTCTAATGTATGGTTCTGCAATTTGTCTCATTTCAATTGCTGAAAGTAAACGTGTTTGAACTCCTAGTTGCTCTAAAGCATTTTGAACAGCTAAACCATTCATTACTGTTGCTAACATTCCCATATAATCAGCAGAAGAACGTTCCATACCCATTTGTGCACCAGTAACACCACGCCAAATATTACCACCACCACAAACGATGGCAATTTCAACACCTAAATCTTTAGCTTCTTTGATTTGTCTTGCAATATCGGCTACAGTATTAGCGTTTATACCAAAATGATCGTCACCGGCTAATGCTTCACCACTTAATTTTAATAAAACTCTTTTATATTTCATAAAATGTTCTCCTTTTTTAAAAAAAGGACACACTTGTAGTGTCCTTAAAAATTATTGTTTCATTTGTGCAGCTACTTCTTCAGCAAAGTTTTCTTCTTTCTTTTCGATACCTTCACCAACTTGGAAACGAGCCATTTCTAACACTTTAGCCTTCCCTAAGTATTTAGCAACTGATTCTTTTGGTGTTTTAATTCTTGATCTAATAAACACCATTCAGAGAATACTTTATTTAATTTTCCACGTTTGATACCTTCTAATACTTTTTCAGGTTTGTTAGCTAATTTAGGATCATTAGCCATGATTTCTGTTTGAACTGCATCTTCTCTATCTTTTTCAACTTGTGGAATTTCATCTTGTGAGATATATTTTGGATTGATAGCAGCAACATGCATAGCAATGTCTCTTGCTTTTTCTTCATCACCGTCAGCTAATTTAACGATTGATACCATTTTTCCACCCATATGTGAATAAGCACCAAATACTTCATCATCATTTTTAGTGAAAGTTTTAATTCTTCTTAAAGATAATTTTTCACCAATTTTTCCAGATGCTTCTGCAATTGTAGTTTCAATAGTTTTTCCATCAACTTCAATTGCTTTTGCAGCTTCTAAATCAGCAGGGTTATTTACAGCAACTGCTTCACATACATTATTTACTAATGCAACGAATTCAGCATTTTTCGCTACGAAGTCAGTTTCAGAGTTAACTTCAACCATAGCAGCTACATTTCCGTTAATAGCGAAAGCAGATAACCCTTCAGCAGCGATTCTATCAGCTTTTTTAGCAGATTTTGCGATTCCTTTTTCTCTTAACCAGTCGAATGATGCTTCGATGTCACCATCACATGCTTCTAATGCTTTTTTACAATCCATCATTCCAGCACCAGTTTTTTCACGTAATTCTTTTACTAATTTTGCACTAATTGCCATTTTCTTTTCCTCCATGAATTTTATTTTATTAAAAAGGGAAAGCTTTGCTTTCCCATCACAACATATTTATGATTTCCAGCCTTGAGATTATTCTTGAGTTGGTCTAGATTCTCTTCTTTGAGCTGGTCTACCAGCTTTATTTCTTGGCCCTCTTCTGTTGTTGTTTTCTACAGAAGATACAGCATCATTCATAGTAACTTCTTTTTCATCTTCATCTTTAACATAAGCAACAGTTAATGGTTCACTTTTAGCTTCACAAATTGCATCTGCCATAGCAGCAACAATTAATTTAACAGCTCTAATAGCATCATCATTTGCTGGGATTACATAATCAACTTCATCAGGATCACAGTTAGTATCAACAATACCAAATACTGGGATTCCTAAGATTCTTGCTTCAGCAACAGCGTTGTGTTCAGCTTTAGGATCTACAACGAATAAAGCACTTGGTAATCTTCTCATTTCTTTAATACCACCTAAGTTCTTTTCTAATTTAGCAGCTTCTTTTTTTAGTAAGATAACTTCTTTTTTAGGTAATAAATCGAAAGTACCATCTTTTTCCATTTTTTCTAATTCAACTAATCTTCTAATTCTTTTTTGGATTGTTTTGAAGTTAGTTAAAGTTCCACCTAACCAACGTGAGTTAACATAGAAACTTCCAGAACGGATTGCTTCTTCTTTAACAGCTTCTTGAGCTTGTTTTTTAGTTCCTACAAATAAAACTTTTCCACCTTTTTCGGCAATTTCATTCATTGCTTTATAAGCTTCATCGATTTTTTTAGATGATTTTTGTAAATCAATAATGTAAATTCCGTTTCTTGATGTAAAAATGTATGGAGCCATTTTAGGATTCCATCTTTTTGTTTGATGTCCGAAATGAACACCTACTTCTAATAATTTTTTCATTGAAATTACTGACATGTGTAATTTCCTCCTTTTCGTTTTTTTCCTCCATTATTTCAAACATTTACCACCATTAGGCACTAGATAAATGAATTCATAATGTGTGTATTTTTTAATACCTGAAACATAATAGCATAAGATTTAAAACAAAACAACCCTTTTTTATGCTTTATTTCGAGGATGTGCTTTTAAATAAACATTTTTCAAATGTTCTTTTGTAACATGGGTATAAATTTGTGTTGTCGAAAGGTTTTCATGACCCAATAATTCCTGTACAGTTCTTATATCTGCTCCCGCATTCAATAAATGTGTGGCAAAGGAATGTCTGAAAGTATGTGGATGTATTTTCTTGGTTGCATCATATTCTCTTCCAATACGCTTTACAATATCCTGTATTCCTCTATTGGTCATTTGTTCTCCTCTTTTATTAACAAAAACATATGGATGATCTTCTGAATTTACAAGTTTTCCCCTTACTTCTTCTATATATTTTAATAACCATTCACTAGCAAATTCATGGAAAGGAACATAACGGTCTTTGTTCCCTTTACCATGAATCAATAAAACTCGATTGTGAAAATCTATACAATCCAAGGTTAAATTTACTACTTCAGAACATCTTAACCCAGAAGCATACATGATTTCTAGCATCGCTTTATTACGAATTCCTAAATCATCTTGTGTATCAATACCATCCAATAAATCCATCATTTCTTCAGGAAACAAAAAATCAGGATTACGCTTTGCGGTTTTAATATTTTCAACAAGAATCATTGGATTATTTTCAGCCAATTCTTCTTTTACTAGATATTTATAAAATGATCTTAAACAACTGATTCGATTATTAATTGAACTCTTTGACAATTTTTTTTCATTTAAATAAGTTAAATATCCTCTTATATTTGTATACTTGACATCGTTAAAGTGAGAAATACTTTCACTTTTTAAAAAACCAATAAATTCATTTAAACTTCGTTGATAAGATTCAACTGTATTGATTGAGTAATGTTTTTGAAATTGAAGATATTTTATAAATTCTTCTTTATCTTGATTATAACTCATTGATAAATTGATCCATTACTTCTATTGCTCTGTTAGCATAAGCTTCTTTTCTTAGTTTCTTTTTAACGCGAACAGGTAAATCTGGTAGAATTCCAAAATTAGCTTTCATTGGTTGAAAATTACTTTCATCACAATGCGTAATATAATATGCAAGTGCCCCCATGATTGTTTCTTGTGGAAAAATAACAGGTTCTTGTTTATTTAAATAACGAACCATGTTCATTCCGGCAACGATTCCACTTTGAGCTGATTCAACATATCCTTCAACTCCTGTCATTTGTCCAGCAAAATAAATTCCAGAATGATTTTTTAAACTGTAATCTTGATTTAAAAATTTTGGAGAACAAATAAACGAATTTCGATGCATGACACCGTATCTTACAAATGTTGCATTTTCTAATCCCGGAATTAAATGAATAATTCTTCTTTGTTCAGGCCATGTAAGATGTGTTTGAAAACCAACAATATTATATAAACTAGCTTGTACGTTATCTTGTCTTAACTGTACGACTGCATATGGTTTTGTACCATCAGGTTTTGTTAACCCAACCGGTTTCATAGGCCCAAACAATAAAGTTTGTTTTCCTCTTCTTGCCATTTCCTCAAAAGGCATACATCCCTCAAAAAATTTTTCTTCAAAATCTTTTGGTTTAACAACCTCTGCTTTCATTAATTCATCATAAAATACATTAAATTGCTCCTCATTCATTGGACAATTTATATATTCATTTTCTCCTTTGTCATATCTTGATTTATAATAAGCAATATTAAAATCAATACTATCTTTTTCAACAATTGGAGCCGCCGCATCAAAAAAATAAAAATATTCTTCTCCTAATAATTCTTTGATTTTCGTAGACAAAGCATCACTTGTTAAAGGTCCACTTGCAATAATTGTTGGTGCTTGGGGAATTTCTGTAACTTCTTCATGAATCACTTCGATATTTGGATGATTTGTTATAAACTCAGTAACATCCGCAGAAAACTTTTCACGATCCACTGCAAGTGCTCCACCAGCAGGAACACTATTTTTTCTAGCAAATCGAATAATAACACTATCTAGTTTTTCCATTTCATTTTTTAATACACCTACGGCATTATTGAAATTATCTCCTCTTAACGAATTAGAACAAACAAGTTCAGCAAATGATGATGTATGATGTGCCGGTGTCATTTTAACAGGTCTCATTTCATATAACTTTACTTTAATATTATTTTTTGCTAATTGATAAGCCGCCTCAACTCCAGCAAGACCAGCTCCAATTACATTGACTATTTTTTCACTTTCCATATTTTCTCCTTTTTAAAAAAGTAGAACAAATGTTCTACTTAATAATTGTTTTACATTTTGGATAATTTGAACAAGCTTTAAATTCTCCCCAACGTCCCTTTTTAATAACCACTGGAGAACCACAGTTAGGACAAACTTCATCTGTCATAACAGGTTCTGCTTTCTTTTTAGAATTCTTAATATATTTACATTGTGGATAATTTGAACATGCTTCAAATTTACCATATCTTCCGGTTTTAAAAACCATTGGGCTTCCACACTTAGGACAGTTTTCTCCTGTAAATTCAGGTTCAACTTTTTCCTTTTTGATGTATTTACATTCAGGATAATTTTCACAAGCTATAAATTTACCATAACGCCCATGTCTTTCAACAAGATCATGTCCACATTCAGGACATTTCTCTCCTGTTTTTTTAGGTGAAATGACTTCCATTTTTTCATTTGCTTCATCCAGTAAAGGTTGGAATTTTTTAATAAATGTATCTATAGCATCAAAATAATCATCTTGTCCTTCTGCAATATCATCTAGTTCTTTTTCCATTTGTGCAGTATATTCGACATTAATAATATCATTAAAAAATTGTGTTAGTCGATCACTTGTTAAAATTCCACTTTCAGTAGGTTTAAATGTTTTATCAACAAGTTCCACATACCCTCTAGTTTGAATCGTATCAATAATCATCGCATAAGTACTTGGTCTACCAATTCCAAGTTCTTCCATTTCTTTAATTAGTTTTGCTTCACTATAACGAGCAGGTGGTTTTGTAAAATGTTGTGTTTTTTCAATATTTTGACTTTCTAAAATTTCTTGTTCAGTTAATTCAGGTAAAATTTCATCTTTTTGTTTTTCATATGGGCTATATAAACGTAAATAACCATCAAATTTTAATACTGAACCACTTGCGTTAAAATAATAGTTATTATTTTCTAATACTACACTTGTTGCATCAAAACGAGATGGTGCCATTAATGACGCTAATGCTCTGGCATAAATTAAAGAATACAATTTAAATTCATCCGCACTTAAATATTCTTTAACAGACTCAGGTGTACGCATTGCACTTGTTGGACGAATTCCTTCGTGAGCATCTTGTACATTTTCTTTCTTTTTACTTACTTTTACTTTTCCAACATAATTTTGACCATATTTTTCTTTAATATATTCTGTAGCACTTTCTACAAATAAATCTGACAATCTTGTCGAATCTGTACGCATATAAGTAATAAGCCCTACTGTTTCATCTTCTAAAGCAATTCCTTCATATAGCTTTTGAGCAATCATCATTGTCTTTCTTGCTTTAAAGCCTAATTTAGAAGACGCTTCTTGTTGTAATGTTGAAGTAATAAATGGTGGTTTTGATTCTCTTTTCTTACTTGATTTTTTTACACTATCAATAACAAATTCTTTAGAAAGTGCATTAAAGATTTCCAAAGCTTCTTGTTCATTTGAAATTTTTAACTTCTTTGTTCCTTTTTTATTAAGTTCACCTGTAAATTCAATTTCATCTTTTTCAAATTGTGCTTTGATTTTCCAGTATTCTTCTGGAACAAAGGCTTCGATTTCACGTTCTTTTTCAACAATTAATCTTAAAGCAACCGATTGAACTCGACCAGCTGATTTAGATTTAATTTTTCTTTGTAATAATTTAGATAATTTAAATCCAATAATTCTATCCAATACTCTTCTTGTTTCTTGAGATTTTACAAGATTTTGATCAATTTTACGAGGATGATTCAATGCATCAACAACTGCATCTTTTGTTACCTCATTAAAAACAATACGATTATCATCATCCATATCTAAACCTAAAACATCTGCTAAATGCCATGAAATTGCTTCCCCTTCACGGTCAGGGTCGGTAGCAAGATAAACTGTTTTTGCCTCTTTAACAGCTGCTTTCAATTCCTTAACGACATCTTTTTTATCCTTAGAAATAACATATTTTGGCTTATAATGATCTTCTTGATCAATCCCTAGCCCTTCTTTACCAGATGTTGATAAATCTCTAATATGTCCTTTGGAAGAAGTCACATGATATTCCTTCCCTAAATAATTTTCTATTGTTTTTGATTTAGAAGGAGATTCCACAATGACTAATTTATCATACATAATATAACCCCCTTATCGCAAAAACTATTATTATTGTTTTTTTTCACTTTGTCAACTCCATTTCATTAATCTTCAATAATATCATTTACAGTCAATACTAACTTGGCCCCTTGTTGAATCAATAAATTACACCCCATTGGATCCCCAATTCTTGATGGAATACAATAGATATCTTTTCCTTGATCTAATGCATATCCTACAGTAATCATTGTTCCTGAACGTTTTTCAGCTTCTGTAACAACTACAGATTCACTTAAGCCAGCAATTAACCGATTCCTACTTGGAAAATCCTTAGCCTGTGGTACATAATCACCTGGTTTTTCACTAATAATAAGATGATTACTTTTTAATTGAGCATATAAATCTTGATTTCTTTTTGGATAACAATAATTAATTCCACTTCCCAATACTGCAACTGTTTTCCCTTTGTTTTTTAATGCACTTCTATGAGCGAGAGTATCAATTCCTAATGCCATACCACTTACAATCGTATATTCATTTTTTACTAAATCACATACAATTTTATCCGTAATATTTGATCCATATTCACTAGGAACACGTTTACCAATAACACCTATGCATTTACCATTTAAAATATTCAAATTTCCATGATAAAACAATACAAATGGTGGACAAGATATTTCTTTTAAAGCATCTGGATAATCACTTGAAATAATCGTTGTATATTTTGAATTTACTTTAGCAACTGCTTCCCTCCTTTCTTCTTGAGAAACTTTTTCTTTTGCTTGCAATGCTTTTAAAATACTTTGAAAATCACCTTGATACTTCAAAGCAAAAAATAGTAAGATTTCTTCCATATTTATCACCTCACTATTTATATAGACATTTAATTTTGTTTTTTCTTCTTTTTTTATAAAAAAAGAACTAAATATCTAAATTTAAAGATATTTGTTCTTTCATTACTTCTTGTACTGGTTTAAAAGATTTCCTATGAATAGGGCATGGACCATATTTACTAAGTGCCTCTTTATGTGCCTTGGTTACATAGCCCTTATGTTTTTCAAAACCATATTGTGGATATTTTTTTGCATAATCTATCATCAAATGATCTCTTGTTACCTTAGCTAATATACTTGCTGCTGCAATAGACATAGAAAGGGTATCTCCTTTAATAATAGATAAATGTTCAATATCATGTAAAGGCATCGCATCTGTTAAAGCAAACATTTTTTCTCTCTTTAAAATTTGACAACATTTTTCCATTCCTTTTTGACTTGCGCTATATACATTTAATTGATCAACATCTTCAACAGAAATAACTTCAATGTGATAGGCCAATGCATTTTCTATAATTATTTGATACATCGCCTCTCTTTTTTTTGCTGTTAATTGTTTTGAATCAAAAATACGTTCATCATAAAATCCTTTAGGAAAAATGACTCCTGCAACAACTAATTCGCCAGCCATTGGTCCTCTTCCAGCTTCATCAAGACCAATAATATAATCATAACCTAAATCATAATATCTATTTTCATATTCTAATAAATTACTCATTTGGAAGCTCCCATGTTATTTTTGTAATAACACCATCAAATAAATCAGTAAAAAACATATCCATGACACGCTCATAATCAGTAATCCCTCTTACTGGTTTTATTTTTTTATTAAATGCGATATCATCATAACATTTTTCAACCCAATCACTTTGTAAATCAACAGCTATTTGATAACGATTTTCTAAAGTTCCAGGGTAATTTTTAACTAAATATTCAACTGCATAAATAAATAAATCTTCCCTTGGTAATATTTGCTGTTTAATAGAGCCAATAAGAGCAATATTTCTAGCAATATCCTCACTTTCGAATTTAGGCCATAAAACACCCGGTGTATCAAATAATTCAAAATCTTTATCTACCTTAATAATTTGTTGAGCTTTCGTTACACCTGGTTTATTCCCCGTAACAGTTGCTTTTCTTTTTGCTAAGCGATTGATGAAAGTAGATTTTCCAACATTAGGAATACCTAAAACCATTGCTCGCATTGCACGAGGTTTTAATCCCTTCTTTGCTTCTCGTGCCATTTTATCTTTCAAAATTTCTTTGCAAACTTGTATGATCTTTTTATATTCATTACATTGCTTAAGATTAACACTTATAGCATAATAACCTTTACTTTTGTAAAAATCTATCCATTTTTGTGTTAGTTTATCATCTGCTAAATCTTCTTTTGTCATTACAATTAATCTTGGTTTATTATTAACAACACTATTAAATAATGGATTTTTACTTGAATATGGAGCTCTAGCATCCACCAATTCAACAACAATATCTATTAATTTTATTTTATCAGCGATTTCTCTTTTTGCCTTAGCCATATGGCCAGGAAACCATTGTATTTGTGCCATATTAGTTCATTCCTTTCATATGATTAAAAGGAAATAGTATAATTCCTTTTTTTGATAAAACATCTTCAATTTTAAAACATCCTAATTCTCTTGAATCAAGTGAATTTACTCTATTATCACCTAAAACGAAAATTTCATTTTCACCAACTGAAATTTCAAAATCATCAGTAAAATAAGAAATATTATATCGACTCTTTACATCTTTTATATGTGATTTATTAAGATAATTTTCTTTAATATACTTTCCATTAACATACAAACAATCATTTTTGTAAACAATTTTTTCTCCAGGTAACCCTATAACTCTTTTAATAATTACATTGTCTAATTGTTTACAGTCTATTGTGACAATATCAAATCTTTTAATTTGTTGTTTTCTCCTTCACATCTTCCACGATTTTCTCCAATTTCAATTCCACGAGCTTCTCCGGCTTCTTCGCCTTTCCTATACTGTTCTTCTCTTTCAAGTCTCATGTGTTCTTCTTCGTCATACTCAAATATCGTCATCGAAATCACCTCTGCCTTGTTTTTTACGAAAAACTCTTTTAGAATACCTTCTTCGATACACTCATCTACTGATTTTTTGACTGCTTCTTCATATGTCATGCCTTGTCTGTGATATTTTCTGGT
>OJNJ01002048.1_pt1 | contig 10844 bp, 11 predicted proteins | sample 1597491 | NCBI WGS metagenome assembly OJNJ01 (sample SAMEA2452132, study PRJEB22498) | human gut metagenome | biome: human feces; feature: human gut; material: feces | place: Australia | collected 2012 | reverse complement strand
TAGTCCTTTTTGTTAGCACTGTCAAGAGGTGAGTGCTAATTTTTTGTGTTTTTTTTGTGAACTCTATAATTTCCAATTTGCACTTTCCGCCTGTGCACTTACCATATGTTTGTAAATACCATCTTTCTTAATTAATTCATCAGGAGTTCCCTGCTCTGCAACCACTCCATCTTTTAGCACAACGATTTTTCCTGCATCTGCAACTGTTCTCATTCTGTGAGCAATAATCATTACTGTTTTGTTTTGTATTAACTTTGACAAAGCCTGCTGAATCATTGTTTCGTTGTCAACATCAAGTGATGCCGTAGCCTCGTCAAGCAAAATAATTGGCGCATCTTTTAAGAATGCCCTTGCAATCGAAATTCTTTGGCGTTCACCACCTGAAAGCTCTGATCCATTTTCACCAATGTTTGTGTTATATCCATCTGGTAATTTTTCTATGAATTCATTGCAATGTGCCAGTTTTGCTGCTGCAATAACTTCTTCATCTGTTGCATCTTTTTTGCCAATTCTAATGTTTTCCATAATTGAATTGTTAAATAATGTAACATCTTGAAATACAATTGAATACAGCGACATTAATGTTTCAGGATCAATTTCTGATATATCCATTCCCCCAACTGTAATTTTACCTTTGTTAATATCCCAGAATCTTGCTGCTAATCTTGAAATAGTTGTCTTTCCGCCTCCCGATGGGCCAATAAGTGCTGTAACTTCCCCCTGTTTTGCTGTAAAAGTCACATCCTTTAAAACCTCTTCCTTGTCGTCATAAGCAAATCCTACATTAGTGAACTCAATATCAAACCCTTTGTTGTCTAACTCGTTTTTTCCTGTCTGGATGTTATGTGATAAAATTTCATCTAATCTTTCACTTTGTACATCTGTACTGATAATTGCCGCAAGGTTCTGCAGAGAAACCTGCATTGGATCATACATTCTTGATACTACAAGCAAAAACATAAAGAATGTAAGTACATCAATGCTTCCTTTTACAAGTAAATTACCACCAACTAAAGCAACTGTAGCAATCCCTAATTTTAAAATCATTTGAGCACTACCTACAAACACTGCTGTTCCAAGTTCTGTTACAAGTGCATGTTTTTCTACTGCCTTAATTTTTTTATTTAATCCTTTTAAATATTCGTCCTGTGTGTTTGTTGCTTTTAAATCCCTAACTGTTTCCAAACATTCCTGAATTCCGTCAGCACAGGCAAGCTTCAGCTTCATTTGTTTTCTGCCTAAGCTTTTCTGAACTCTTCCCGAACATCCTACAATTATAAAAGATATCGGAATAACCCAAAGTGCAGCCAACGCCATTCTCCAATCAAATATAAATAAACTTATGGAAATGATTGATGTTGATATACATGCCCCAACCAATTCAGGAATCCAGTGAGATGATGCTGTTTCCATTGTTGCGCAATCAGCCATTATGGCACTTGTCAAATCCGACAAATTTTTCTTTCCAAAAAATGACAATGGAATTTTTCTTAACTGTTCTGCCAAAGTGATACGTCTTACCCCACTTTCCACATATGTTGCCAAAAATGTTCCATTGTACTGAATATATGTAGTTGCCGCAATTAAAACCAATGCAACTATTGATGCTACGAAATAAAATACACCTCTGCCACTCATTGTTCCTTTAATATAATCTTCAATTAGAAAATATAATAAACCAACCGGAAACATTAAAACTAAGTTAGAAATAGTCACTTCCACAAAGGCTTTTATCATATCCATTGTTCCTTTTTTGGATAAAGCATATTTATGTTGTAATTTTTCTCTAAACTTCATATTATGCACCTACCTTCCACTGTGCAGATTTGTTGTACTCTTCCCACATATGGCTGTACAAGCCCTGCTTTTCTACAAGTTCCTTATGGCTACCTTTTTCCTCAATTCTGCCGTCTTTTAATACATAGATATTGTCAACTCCCGTTACGGAAGATAATCTATGAGCGATTATAATAACTGTTTTTCCCTTTGACAATTTTGAAAAAGCCTTCTGAACATTTGCTTCATTATCAGGATCTGCAAAAGCTGTAGCCTCATCTAAAATCAAAATTGGTGCATTTTTAAGCATTGCCCTTGCAATTGAAATTCTCTGTGCTTCTCCACCTGATACATAAATTCCTTTTGCACCAATTACTGTATCAATTCCATTTGGAAGTTTTTCAATTATATCCATACACTGTGCATTCTTTAAAGCTTCTATAACTTCTTCTCTTGTGGCATCTTTTTTACCCATACGCACGTTTTCAAAAACAGAAGTCTTTAATAATTTGCTATCTTGAAAAACAAATGAAACCATCTCCATTAATTTTACAGAATTAATGTCTTTTACATTTACATTGCCAATTTTTATCTTACCTTCTGTCACGTCAAAGAATCTGGCAATTAGACTTGCAAGTGTTGTTTTTCCACCACCTGACGGACCTACAAATGCTACCTGTTCACCTTCTTCAATACGTAGATTTATGTTTTCCAGGGCATTTCTCCCTCCTTCTTCATAAGTAAAAGAAACATTTTCAAATATAATTGAGGCATCTTTTGGACTTTGTTCTTTGTTTGTTTTTTCTAAAGGTTTAATATTTAAAATAGCCTCTATTCTGTTAATTGCATCTTCAACAATCATATTATTTTCGCCTGCGTACATCATTTTACTTAATGTAACCGTAATAATAGGTGTTATGATTATATAGAAAATAAGATTAACCAAGAACGTACTATCCTTTCCACCCGGCACCATCCAAAATGTAGCTCCGATAAGTATTGCAAACACTGCATTAATACAGGTTGTATAGAATGTCATTGGCATACGCAAGTCCTTTGTATACGCGATAGTCCATTTTTCATATTTTTTTATAGAATCCTTAAACTTTTTAAACGAGAAAACTGACTGACCAAATGTTTTTACAACTGGAATGCCTCTAACATATTCCACTGCTTCACTAGACATTTCTTCAAGTGCATTTTGGTACTCATTCATTTTCTGTTTCATTTTTTCCCCCATCATTGTACCCATAAGTGCAAATGATACAACTACCGGAATGAGACTTAGCAAACCAAGTCTCCAATCAAAAGCAATAAGAATTACCAACATACCTATTGGAGTTGCTACCGCTCCTGCCTGATCTGGAAGCTGATGTGCTAAATATGTTTCAGTTGCAGCACTTGATTCGTTTACTATTTTTCTAAATTTGCCACTACCGTCTTTGTCCATAAATCCCATGGGAAGCGTAACAATATGTCTCATTAACGAGCTTCTTATATTTGCCTGCACCCTGAATGCTACAATATGTGAGCAAAGTAATGCACAAATATAAATAAACATTGATAATAGTGCAAATGCCATGGCCTCTACACCATAAGTTGATATTCCTTTTGCCTTTGAGAAATTTGGCATTACCTTTAATACTTCGTTCATGATTTTCCAAATAAAATAAAATGGTACTAATGCAACTAAAGCACTTACTGCGGATAATATCCAGGAAAGTATTGACAAATATTTAAATTTTCCTGCATAACTAAAAAGCCTGCTAAGAGAACTTTCTCTCTTTACATTTTTACCAGCATGTTCTTTTTTTTCTGCCACTTCTTTTTCCTCCTATTTCTGTTAGTTTTGTATATTTTTCGTTAGTTTTGACTAACTTATGATTTTAAATTATGGCCACTTATTAATTACGATTTTTAGCGTAATACTAATCACATATATATACATATGAGAATCTATCTCACTGCTTACAATGCAATTTCCATAAATAAGTAGCCTCTATACTTTTATTCTAAATCCAGTATGGTCCCCCAACCACCATAATGAAATTTTGCCAACATATTCATATACTTAACAGCCTGCTCTTTAGGCATCTTGTGTCTTACAACCTCGAACATACTCTCAAATAATGCTCTTGTCATTATATGAATAAATTCCTCTGTTATTACTTCGCTCTCCTCTCCCTGAAAATTAATATCTTCCATATACTTATATGTATACTCCGTTTCAATTTCCACAAGAGTTTCAACAAAATTTTGAAATTTTGTACCATAAGATGCATCTAACAATAAACTAAATTCCTGAAAATGTTCATAAATGTAATCAAGCATTGCCATCATTCCTCCGGTTACATATTTATCCATTTGATGTGGCTGTTCCTCCGGTTCTATGCTATGAAACGTTTCCTGAGTCTTTAAAAACAGATTAATAATATAATCAGCAACAGGTTCCACTAACGCACTAAACAAACCTTCTTTTCCTCCAAACCTTGAATAAATTGTCCCGGTTGTTGTATCTGCCATTGCAGCAATACTTCTTAAAGATGCATCTAAAAATCCTTTTTCAAGAAATTCCTTTTTAGCACATTCTAGAATTTTTTCATATATTCCTTCTCTTTGTTTTGGCACTTAATAATTCATCCTTTCTTTTCATAACAACGTTATATAACACTGTTATGAATATAAAACTTTTAACGGCATATGTCAAGCTTTTTAAGCATTACTACTACTGCAATGTCAACTTGCCCATACCTTATATAATTAAGCTTAGACAAATGCTTTCTCCAATTATTCTCTTAATTAATAATAAAAACTCCTCCAGACAACCTATATATTAATTAATTTCTAAATACACTGATTATCTGAGGAAGTTTTTATATTAATATTTATTTTCTACTTTTATGTATTTGTTACTGTTTTTAACTTAGAATTCTTATTTTCCATATACTGACATTTCCCATATTGAATATCCATATGGTAATGCTCTTTCCACTCCTTGAATTTTTACATATCTTGACTTTATGGCATCGAATGTAATTGTATGTTCGCCACCTTCCTGATTTCTTAATTGTTTTACCGTAGTCCAGCTCTTGCCATCAACTGAAACTAAAATATCATATGCTCTTCCGTATGCTGTCTCCCAGTTAATTACAACTTTGTTTACAATATAGTTCTTTTCCAAATCAACAATAAGCCATGCATCATCTGCAAAATTTGATGACCATCTTGAATCATTATTTCCACTTCCATATGCCCCATAATCCTTTGCGTTATAGGCATAAGCAAAAGCACCGGAACGCCCATTTTATAAGGGTTTCCCAGTGCTTTTATTAATAAATTTGTATCCTAATATGCCCACCAAATCCGATAAAAACCAACCAATTGGTATGGCTACCCAAATACCAATTACTCCTATAACCGGTATTTTTGATAAATAATATGCTAAAACAACTCGTGTTCCAAGAGAAATTATTGTAAGAATTACTGACATTAATGGCTTATTTATTGCTCTATAAAAACCGTAAAGCATAAATAAAATTCCAATTCCTACATAAAAGGCTCCCTCAATTCTTAAATAGGTTACTCCCGTACTAATAACTGCTACACTCTTACTGCTTACGAATATTGACATAAGTGGTCTTGCAAATACAAATACCAAAGCGCTTATTCCAAGACAAAATAGCACAACACTAATACCTGCTTTTTTTACACCTTCTTTAATTCGCTGCTTTTGGTTCGCCCCGTAATTTTGGGCTACAAAAACAGAAAAGGCATTTCCAAAATCCTGCGCCGGCATATAGGCAATGGTATCAATTTTCACCGCTACCGCAAATGCCGCCATTACATTTTGTCCAAATCCATTAACTATTCCCTGAACCATAAGTATGCCAAGGTTCATCACCGACTGCTGAATACAGGTGTAACCTGATAGTGACAGGATATTTTTGAAATTACTTTTGCTCCACCTGAAATCTTCTTTTCTGACCCTGTACTCCGGATATTTGATTATGTAATATGTCAATATTCCAAGCCCTGCAACATACTGGGAAATTACCGTAGCAACTGCTGCTCCCATTATTCCCATATCAAGTCCAATTACAAAATATAAATCAAGTATTATATTTAATATTACTGAAACGCCAAGAAAAATTAAAGGTGTTACAGAATTGCCAACTGCCCTTAACAGGTTGGAACAATAGTTGTAAATATACGTTGCAAAAAATCCTATAAATACATAAAACAAATATGTCCGCATATCAGCAAATGTGTTATCCGGCACATTTAAAGCCTTTATAATTTTATCTAAAAAAATGTATGAAATTATTATCAGTATTATTGTCAGACCACAGGTAATTTCTGAAGATATAACAATTCCGTTTCTAATTGTTCTATTATCTTTGTTTCCAAACGCCATTGAAATAAATGTGCTGCTTCCCAAAGATAACCCGATAATAATGGATGTTAGAAACGTCATTAACGTATATGACGAACCAACCGCTGCTAAAGCAGTGTTGCCAATGAATCTTCCCACTACCCATGTATCGGCTAAGTTATAAAACTGTTGCATTACATTTCCAAGCATCAATGGGATTGCAAACGCCCACAAACCTTTTGAAATATTACCTTTTGTTAAATCTATGTTCTTTGCCATTATGTGTTCCTTATTTATTTTTAATATCTATAATCACATACTCTGAATGCTTTTCAGTTCTTATTGGATAGCCCCAACCTGCAATTCCTGATGTGACTATTTCGTTTAAATTACCTTCCTTCACATAACCATAATTCAAATCATTCATATGGAACATTGGCGAAATTAAGCCTATTGGTAAAATCTGACCTGCATGTGTATGACCTGATAAAATAATATCTCCACCGGCTTTCTTCACTTCACTATATTCACATGGCTGATGGTCTAAAACAATCCATTGCTTATTTTTATCCAGCCCTTTAGTCAAGGCAGTTATGTTCTTTCTAATGAAATTTCCATCGCCTCTGTCAGCTCTTCCAACAAGCACTAAATCATTGTTTATTTTTTCAACATTGTCTTCCAAAATTGTGATTCCATCTTTTGTTATCTCTTCTGCTAATGCTTTTGGTGTGTAATATGGTTTTGATGTATAATTATTTTTGTCATGATTTCCGTAAACATAATAAATTCCGTATTTATTATGTATACCACTTAAAGTCTTAAATGCCTCTTTCATTTGTGGTAACGTGGTACTTTCATCAACAAGGTCACCATCCAAAATAACAATGTCAGGACTTTCTTTATTTATTCTCTCAACAACTTTTTCCAACTGCTCCTTATTTAAAGTTATTCCATAATGAAGGTCTGAAATCAATGCCAGCTTATAGCCTTCATCTCTAATATTCTTCTCTGTAGTAACAGTATAATTTGTGGATATAACATTAAAAATATTAAAATATCCGTATGTTAAAGTTGCCACTGTAAGAGCTATTGCAACTATGCCTGTTCTATATAAAAAGCTCACAGCCTTCGGCATGTCATCATTCTTTCTCACTTTTTTTCCAATCCACATTATTAGATCTATAATAAGCAGGAATGCTGCCAAATGTAAAAGAACAATAAACCAAGTGCCTTTCAATGCAACTACCGGTGTTAAAATTAATACCGTACCAACTATTGCTGCTATGTTCTTTTTAGACTTTTTCATTTCGCCTTTGCAGAAATCAACTGCTCTGTAAATTTTTCTAAAAAGGTAAAATATTATCGCTCCAATTGCAATAATTGGAAGCACAATCCAAATAAAAATCATAAATTCTTCATCCTTTTATAGTTTAACCATATTGTGTAAATATTTTTAACCTTGGCAATTAAAACCAAGCCTTAACGCTTCCGTTTAATAACTTTCCTTTTCCCCAGTTAATGTTAGGGTATTCTTTCTGTAAGTTCTTTTCTACATTTTCGATTCCACTTCCACCTGATGTAGCAAATGGTATTACTGTCTTACCTGAAAAATCATAGCTGTCTAAAAATGTATCAATAATCTTTGGTTCAACATACCACCAAATTGGAAATCCAACTAATACTGTATCATACATGTCCATATTTTCAACCTGCTTTGCAATTTCAGGTCTGCTTGCAGGATCATTCATTTCTACAGAACTACGACTTTTCTTATCCCTCCAATTTAAATCTGATGATGTGTATTTTTCCTTTGGCTCAATTTCAAATACATCACCATCTACCTCTTTTGCTAACTTATTAGCTGTTTTTGCTGTTACTCCGCTTGCACTAAAATATGTTACTAATACTTTACTCATATGTATCACTCCTTCTTTGATTGATTCTATCAAAACCTAATCCCACACCATATTCAATATAACACTGACTTCTTTACCATGTCTAATACCTATTATACATATATGGATATGCCTTTTGTGTATCTTATTTGTAAACATTTTTTATGGAATAAACATTCTTCCATAATTCTGTTGCACAAAACGGTTCTACTATGAATGTGTACTCATTTTTCTCTATCTCATAGGATGCACACTTGTTCCCAGTTCTCTCATATGACAAATTTTAACTTGTCGTTTGTATTTAGTTAGGTTTCTAACAATTAGATTTCTAATTAAGGAGGTTACTATGCAGGAAACACTTCACTACCTATTGATGTCTGATCATCTAATGGTACAAAAAGCTTTGGTTGCAAGTGTAAAAGACACCGGGCTAACTCCCGGACAACCGAAAATACTTGACTACTTGCTTCACCATGACGGGGCTATTCAAAAAGATATTGCCATGTTCTGTCACATTGAACCGGTATCTTTAACATCTATTTAAAACGGTATGGAAAAAAAGGGATATATTGAAAGAAAAACATCAGGTAATAATCGCCGCTCACTTCATGTATACCTTACAAAAACCGGGAAAAAATACGCTGACCGTCTAAACCTTGAATTTTCAAAAGTAAAAATTGGTTTCGACTGTACAATGGTTGTAGTATCAGCCGTTACATGTCTTGGTGCATTACATAGCCTTGGCAGTGTTGGTATAGGTACAATTATTGCTGCCATCTTAGTTGGTACATTAGTAGGTGTTGTTAATCGTGCTTTCGGTAAACAGCGTGATAAATTACTTGGTAAAACCGACGAAGCCGCTGTATCCGATGATGAATTTACTTCAAATTATGTAATTACCATTTCACGAGAATTTGGAAGTGGTGATAGAGAAATTGGTAAGATTTTGGCAAAACAGCTTGGTTTTGATTACTATGACTCAGAACTTATACGACTTGTTACTGAAAAAAGTGGTTACTCACCTGAATTTGTAGAGAAAAATGAACAGGTTCTTAAAAATCCTGTTCTCCATGATTTCTTTGCCTGGTATGGCGAGCCACTGGAAGAAAAAGAACTGCCTACTGCATACCATGTATTCATCAGTGCTGATACTGCCGCTGAAATAGCCAGAGTTTCAGCTCGTGATAACATTTCAGAAAAGGCTGCTAAGGCTAAAGTTAAAAAAGTAAACCATGAACGTGCTGTTCACTGTAAATATTTTACTAAAACAGACTGGGGTAATGTTAAAAACTATGATTTGTGTATTAAGTCCGATGACTTTGGCGTTGATGAAACAGCACAAATTATTAAAACTCTTTTCCAAAAGAAAATGAATATAGAATAAAAAATTATAAAAAATATAATTTACTAACTTACAGGTCAAATGCGTGTTTGCTAGTGTAATTATATTTTTAAACAACAAGCAGTCATAAACTACTAACAATAATGGTTAAGTATTCGTACCATTTTAGTAATTTATGACTGCTTGTTTTTTATCTATTGTATTCTTCCCATTTATGAATCAACAACCTGTCCTGTTTTACACAATGTTTCCTAATACAATATTAATTAATTTCTTATTTAGCATTATTGTTTTGTTCCATGGATTAAAAATTACACCTTCAATATCATTTGCACTTAAAGATGATTTCAACAATTGATCCATATCTGCAAGGAATGTGGACATTACCTGATTTCCACCTTTCATTTCCTCATCAAAACTTGTAAACGCGGCCCACCATTTCTTGCCATCTGGAGTTTCCACAACCTGTAATCTTATCTGATTATCTCCCCTTGGTGGCTCCACAGCTATAATCATCTGTGCTTTCTTTGTCATTGTTTTACGAATAACCGTAAGAGTATGTGCCAACATTTCATAGCTGCTTTCTTTTTGTAGTGCCTCAATAGCTTCCTCGATTCTATAGTTTTCTTTTAAACCTGCATCGATTTTTTCATTGTCCCTGTGCATAAAATTTCACCCCTTTGTACTTTCATTTCTTCCGAAATTTACCTTTGCTATTTAAATTTGAATCCGATAAAATCCAATATTTTTGCAACATTATTGTTTAAAATTAAATCCTGGTTAAAATTTAAATCATACTTTTTTATTATGATTAGTATACCACCAACAGATGTTTTTTTCAGCAGAAAATCTCACTATTTTGCATTTAGGTTGTAATTATTTTATGCAATTTTTTAAATTTGTAAATTAATATTATTTTATTTTTCTAATTAGATTTACCATTTCAATAGCACCAAGTGCACACTCGTATCCTTTGTTTCCAGCCTTGCTTCCTGAACGTTCAATTGCCTGTTCAATATTTTCTGTAGTAATTACACCAAACATTACAGGTATATCATTTTCCATTGAAACTGCTGCAATACCTTTTGATACTTCATTGCAAACATAATCATAGTGACTTGTGCTTCCTCTAATAACAGCTCCTAAACAAATTACAGCATCATATTTTCTGCTTTTTGCCATTTTTGATGCCACAAGTGGAATTTCAAAAGCACCTGGTACCCATGCAACGTCTACATCATCTTCCTTTACATCATGTCTTACCAAACCGTCAATTGCTCCACTAAGCAATTTTGATGTAATGAACTCATTAAACCTTGCCACTACAATTCCAACTTTCATGCCTTCTGCTACTACTTTTCCTTCTAAAATATTCATTTTCTTTCCTACCTTTCATATCTTAATATATCAACACTATCCCCTATTCTCTGCCCAGCTAAATACTTTATCGAAAGCACGC
>OJNJ01002037.1_pt1 | contig 10885 bp, 9 predicted proteins | sample 1597491 | NCBI WGS metagenome assembly OJNJ01 (sample SAMEA2452132, study PRJEB22498) | human gut metagenome | biome: human feces; feature: human gut; material: feces | place: Australia | collected 2012 | reverse complement strand
AACCAGGTAATTCACCTGCGGAGGCTGCGAAAAGCAATAAGCGGTGGGAGATAGAATGACGGAACTGAAAGGAAATATAGAATATTGATATCAAAGACAATGAAAGCAATTCTGCATGCGCTGTCATATGGAAATATTGAGCTGGAATCATCCAGAAGAATGGCAGATCTGAAGCAGCTGGATGCCATGCGGATTTTTGTAAAAAAGCTGGATGCCAGAGTTTATAATGGAGAACATGAGGTCCCGGTCAGACTGTATTTTCCGACAGAAGAGGCAATGCAGGCGGGGATCGTAGAGGGAAATACATTTCCGATTCTCCTGTTTTTCCATGGTGGCGGATGGGTAACTGAGAGTGTGGAGAATTACGACCGTGTATGTGCCAGAATGGCACAGGTAACTGCACATATTGTAGTTTCTGTAGAATACAGACTGGCACCGGAGCATAAGTTTCCGGTTCCGCTGGAGGATTGTTATGCAGCAGCGAAAGCGCTTTACACCAATAAGCTGATCCTGAATACTGATCCCCGGAAAATCACTATCATGGGTGACAGTGCCGGAGGAAATCTTGCAGCCGCAGTTGCTCTTATGGCAAGGGACAATGGAGAATTCCAGGTATACCGGCAGATTCTTATTTATCCGGCCTTATATAATACGTATACAGCCGCTTCGCCCTATGCCTCGGTGCAGAAGAACGGTACGGACTATCTGCTTACTGCAGTGAAAATGCAGGATTATCTGAATCTGTATGAAAGCTGCCCCGAGGATCGGGTCAACCCTTATTTTGCACCTCTTCTGGCAAGAGATTTTTCTAATATGCCAGAAACCCTGATTCTCACAGCAGAGTTTGATCCTCTTCGTGATGAAGGCGAAGATTATGGAAAAAAACTGGCAGAGGCTGGTAATTATGTAGAAGTACACCGGATCAAAGATGCACTTCACGGCTTTTTTGCTCTTGGAATCCGCTTTTTCCATGTGCAGGAAAGTTTTTCTTATATGAACGAATTCTTAAAAAGGGAAGTGTGAAAATTGAAAGAAGGATATTCGAACTGGAGAAAACTGGATAACGCGGCCCTTGCTTTTCCTCTGGTAACTGGCAAAAATGATACCAGAGTATTTCGTTTTTACTGTGAACTAAAGGAAAATGTAAAACCGGAGCTTCTCCAGGCCGCTCTTGAAAAAACCATGGAAAAATATCCTCTGTTTCAGATGGTTCTCCGAAAAGGATTATTCTGGTTCTACCTGGAACACAGGGATATTCGTCCAATTGTAAAGGAAGAGAAGAAGCCTCCATGCAGCAGGCTGTATATTCCAGACAAAAAGAATCTTCTTTTTCAGGTCAGCTATTATGAAAAAAGAATCAATTTTGAAGTTTTCCATGCACTGACAGATGGTACCGGGGCAATGCATTTTCTCCAGGAACTGGTAAGCAATTATCTGAAGAAGGCTCACCCGGAACAGGATCTGCCTTCTCTGCCAGTCACGGATATGAGCACCCCCGGTGATCAGGAGGAGGATAGCTTTTCCCAGTATTATTCCTCGGATATTCCCGGAAATTCCGAGAAAAAACCTCGTGCTGTCAGACTTCCGGGAGAACGGCTGCTTCATGAGGATATGCATATTACAGAGATTGTACTTCCGGTAAAAGAGCTTCATGCAAAAGCAAAAGAATACGGTGTCTCCATAACCATTCTGATCACAGCCATGTTTCTTTGTTCCATCCATGAGGAAATTCCCAAGAGCAGACAAAATCGCCCCATTGCCCTTATGGTACCTGTAAATCTGCGGAATTATTTTCCCTCACAGTCTATGGCAAATTTTTTTGGCTGGATAGAAGTGGGACATGATTTTTCCCAAACTTCTGATTTTACAGAAATTCTGGCTCACGTGAAAGAGCAGTTTGCCGCGGAACTGGTAGAAGAGAAAATTGCCAGACATATGAATAGCTATGTCCGTCTGGAGAAAAATCCGGTCATCCGTGCAGTTCCCCTGGAAATAAAGAAATATTTCCTTATGCTGGGAGCAAACCTAAGCTCTAGAAGCATTACGGCTGTTTATTCCAATATTGGAATTCTTCGTTTTCCAAAGGAGTATAACCAGTACATTGACCGTTTCGGAATTTTCGCAAGTACCAACTCCATGCAGCTTTGTTCCTGTTCCTACGAAAACGAAATGGTTCTTGGATTTACCTCCAAGCTTCCCAAGGATAATATTCAGCGAAATTTTCTGAACATGCTGAAAAAAGAAGAAATTCCTTATACAGAAAAAACCAATAATTTCCCCGGCTGTTCCCTGAAAGAGAAAAAGGAGGCGCAGAGAATCGTGCAGGTTTTCAATTTTGTCTGCATTGCAGCTGCAATTCTCTGCGGCATGATCAATTACCTTACACGGGAAAAACTGGACTGGTTCTGGTTCGCCGCAGCTGGCTGTCTTTGCGGATGGCTGATCGTAGCAGTTGCTTATGCCAAACGGAGGAATATCTTAAAAAACGAGATCATACAGTTGATCCTGGTAACTGTTATCGCTGTTCTGTGGGACAAATATACCGGATGGCATGGCTGGTCTCTGGATTTTGTCCTTCCATTTGGCGCTCTTGCAGTACTTGGCTCTATACCCGTGATCGTAAAAGTACAAAAGCTGGAAAAAGAAGAGTATCTGTTTTATCTTGTTCAGGCTGCTTTTGCTGGTCTCGTACCGCTGATCCTTATGTTTCTTCACCTGATCCGTTTTCCATACCCATCTGTGGTATGCACAGGAATCAGCCTGCTGGTATTTGCAGGAATGTTTATTTTTAACAGCAATGATACTATTCGGGAGTTTCATAAAAAACTTAGAATGTAATAAAATAGACACAGATTGCAAGGACTGCTTTGCTGAAATTTCAGAAAAGCAGTCCTTGCAATCTGTGTCCGTCTGTTATGTCTGATACCCTAAAGCGTATTTGATAAATCATTCCCGTAATCTGCACGCCCCACTTTGCGGGAGCTTTTGCAGAAAGCCCTTTTCAAACACGCTCTGGCAGTTAATATAATTAAATTTCTACAAGAATTCCCTTCTCTTTATCATACTTACAATATTTGCCATTTCCGGAAATAAATGGCTGATAAGTATTCGTACGTGTATCTTTCACATATACAATTCCTGTGGCGATCATTTCTACCAATGAGAAACGTTTACTCAGGCTTGAGATCCAGGAGTAGGTTTTATTACTGTCAGAATCAGCAGCAACCAGACTGTATCCCTCTTCACACGGTTTCAGAGAGAAGTAAATTTTCTCCGGCTTAGAAGTCTCTTTAAATACCTGGCTTGCTATATAAGTAGAAAAATTCTTCTCCACAAACTGCTGGAAAGAGTATAAGGTATAAACCTCTCCGCTGACTTCGTCTGTAATCCGGTCTCCGCGCTGCAGACGCGCCTTGATCAGAGACAAAGTCTCAATGGTCCAGTTGATAAAGGAAATGCTGCTGTAGGTCATGCTCTCAAGAAGCTGGTCGATCAGTTTCTTTGTGAGAACATTTGATTTCGTTGCTTCGTTAAACAATTCTTCATTCATAATCCGCACCCTCCATAACATATATATGTTAATTGATAATCTTAATTATAAGATCTTATTTTGTTAAAATCAATAATTTCTCCCTCATTTTTGTATTATTTGTTATTGTTGTTATTTTATATATATTGTTTGCCTTTAACACAAAACCATGTTATCATCATAAGAGTTGGAGTTTATAAAAAGCAAAAACAAATTTTACGAATTTGGAAGGAAAAATTTATGGAAAAACATCATCATGAACGAAGTACTTTTTCCGGTAAACTGGGATTTGTACTGTCTGCTGCCGGAGCTTCCGTCGGACTGGGAAATATATGGCGATTTCCTTACCTTGCGGCAAAGTACGGCGGTGGAATATTTTTACTGATTTACATTATTCTGGCACTTACTTTTGGCTACTCCATGATTGTCGCCGAAACCGCCCTTGGCCGAATGACAAGAAAAAGTCCGGTAGGTGCTTTTGGAAAATTTGGCAAGTCTAAATGGCTGTCCTTTGGTGGCTGGATCAATGCCATCATTCCAGTCCTGATCGTGCCATACTATTCCGTTATCGGCGGATGGGTTATCAAATATCTGATCGAATATATAAAAGGTAACAGCCAGAAGCTGGCAGAAGACGGATATTTTTCTGAGTTTATTTCGAATGGTACCTCCACAGAGGTCTGTTTCCTTATTTTTGCATTTTTAACAGTTGCAATCATTTATGCAGGAGTCCGAAACGGAGTAGAGCGCGTTTCCAAATTTATGATGCCGGTTCTGGTATTTTTATCTGTGCTTATTACTGTTTACTCTGTTACAAGACCAGGTGCCCTTGCAGGAGTGAAATATTTCCTGGTACCAAATATTGAGAATTTCTCCTGGATGACAGTGGTAGCCGCCATGGGTCAGATGTTTTATTCCCTGTCTATTGCCATGGGAATTCTGGTAACCTTTGGCTCTTATATGAAAAAGGACGTATCTATCGAAGGTTCCACAAAGAATGTAGAAGTGTTTGACACTGCAATTGCCATTATGGCAGGTCTGATGATCATTCCGGCTGTGTTTGCATTCTCCGGTGGAGATCCGGATACTTTACAGGCAGGACCGGCGCTTATGTTCATCACCATTCCCAAGGTATTTGCCAGTATGGGGTTGGGAACTCCCATTGGGATTCTGTTCTTTGTACTGGTGCTGTGCGCAGCTCTTACCAGCTCTATTGCCCTGACGGAGAGCGCTGTATCTACCTTCCAGGACGAACTGAGATGGCACAGAAAGAAAGCAACCGTTATTGTTGGTGTGATCATGATTCTTCTTGGAACTCTTTCTTCCCTTGGATATGGACCGCTTGGCTTTGTAAAAATCATTGGAATGCAGTTTCTGGATTTCTTTGATTTCCTCACCAATTCTGTAATGATGCCAATTGCCGCACTTGCAACCTGTCTTTTAATTTCCAGAAAAGTGGGAGTGGAAAAGATTGAGGAGGAAGTAGTAGCTGAAGGCGGAACTTTCCGCAGGAAAAAGATTTTTAACTTTATGATCAAATACCTCTGCCCGATATTTGCAGCAATTATCCTGCTTAGCTCTGTAGCAAATGCATTTGGACTGATTTCCATGTAAATAATTTGTAACTGTTCTGTACTTCTCAGTTACCACTTCGCGAAATAATACCTGCTGAATAAATACTATAATTTTTTAATCGCCCCACCCATCTCAGGTGGGGCGATTGTATAAGGACTGCCTCCATATCTACAAAGCTTTAAAGTCTGCCACATTTCCATCAATAACGCACACAACTTTTCCCTATATCTGCTTTTTACAATATGGTTACATTTATCACTACCAAAACATGTATAATAGAACCAGTACATCAAATAAGGACTATTTTTCAGAGTATACAAGAAAGGACCCGAAATGAAAGCCAGAATACTTGTAATAGAAGATGAACCAGCAATCAATAACTTACTTTGCATGAACCTGGAAGTCACCGGCTACCAGACCGTAAGCTACCTGGACGGCAATGACGCCAGCGAAGGAATTGCCTGGGATCATGAGTTCCAGTGCGCCCTTGTAGATATTATGCTCCCTGGAAAAGATGGATATACCCTTTTACCAGAACTGAATCACTACGGCATTCCCGTCATTTTTCTCACCGCCAGAGCCGACATCGCAAGCAAAGTAAAAGGCCTTAAAGAAGGTGCCGAAGACTATATTGTAAAGCCCTTCGAGATGCTGGAAGTGATGGTCCGCCTGGAGAAAGTACTGGAACGTCATGGAAATTTACAGGAGCAGATACAGATTAACAATATTACCATAGACACCATAAGCCATACCGTTACCAGAAATGGAGAGGAAATTTACCTGAAACCAATGGAATACAACTGCCTTATGATGTTCGTCCGCAATCCCAATAAAGCTCTTACAAGAGAGCAGCTTCTGGCCGGTCTCTGGGGCGTAGAATTCGAAGGAGAAACAAGAACAGTAGATGCACATGTGGGACGTATCCGCAAAAAGCTGGGCTGGCAGAACAGGATCAAAACCATTCCCCGCATTGGATACCGACTGGAGGTGGAATTTTGAAGCTTTTTACAAAAATCTTTTTACAGGTGGCCTGCGTGATCCTGATTTTATCCTCCGCTGTTTTTTTCTATACTTCATATCGCTGGAAGAATCAGAGTATTCAGTATATCAATAACTATGAATATACCAAATTTCAGAATAATCTTTTACAATTTGAGGAGAAATTAAGACTTACAAGCAGTCAGTCCGCTAATTCCGATGAGAAAGTCCGAAACCGAATTCTTATCTACGCTTTCCGACAGATTTTCCATGACAGTGCTGTTCTATATCAGAATGATGAAGAACTTTACAACGGTACCGCCTATGACTTCGATGTTCAGGGAATTCAGGAACAACTGGGAGAAGTGGAATTACACGGAAAATGGTATGACGCGGATACTTATATCTGTGATCCCCTTATCAGCAAAGCCGACGGTAAAACACTGTTGCTTTTTTTTTATTCCTCCACAGAGTCAACTACAAATCTGAATTATCAGATTGTCACTTATAAAGACGTTTCTGATGTTCTGGAGAGTAACAGGATCCTTTTTTATCAGGCGGGTATGTTGACGCTGGTTCTTCTTCTGTTAACCGGAACAATTCTTTTTTTCAGCCTGCGGAAAATTATGGCACCCCTTACAAAATTAAGGGAAGCTGCGGTTTCTGTATCTGAAGGCAACTATGATATACAAGTTCCTGCGGAAGGAGATACGGAACTGGCGCAGGTTGGCAAAAGCTTTAATCAGATGTCCTCCAAGGTTAAAGAACAGATTGAATGCCTTTCCACTGTAAACCATACACAACGACAGTTAATGGGAAGTCTTGCCCATGAGCTGAAAACACCTATGACCTCTATCCTGGGATATGCAGATACCCTTCTCACAGTGCGCCTGCAAAGACAGCAGCAGGAGAGAGCTCTCTCCTATATTTCCAGTGAATGCCGCAGGCTATCCCGACTTTCGGTAAAAATGCTGGAACTTACCGGATTATATGAAACTGGGGAGGCACGTTTTGCCCCAACAGAAAATTCAGTGAAATCTTTTCTGGAGGATTCCAGACAGCTTAACCTCTGCCGTCTGAAAGAGAAGAATATCTGTCTGGAACTTCAGTGTGAACCTGCTGATCTGAAGAAAAACTTTGACAAAGATCTTATGTTAAGTCTGGTAAACAATTTTATTGACAACGCAGTAAAAGCCTCCGCGGACAATTCCAGACTCATACTGGAAGCAACGGCTGAGAAACTGATGGTCCGGGATTTTGGCAAAGGAATCCCAGCTGAAGACCTTGATAAAGTGACAGAGGCATTTTATATGGTTGACAAATCCCGTTCCCGGGCCAATGGAAGTGTGGGACTTGGACTTGCACTTTGTAAAAAAATCGCAGATATACATGGATTTCAGTTGAAAATTGAAAGTGAAATAGGAAAGGGAACCTGTGTATTCATTAAATGGTAACGAATTTCTTTCCAGATTACAATTCAGTTACAATTTACGGAAGATTTGGTGTAATTCCAAGTACTATAATCTATATCAGAACATGACCGGTGATTACTATGAGCAATATCAAACACCCGTTCCCCTGGGTCTCCGGTTATGTTCAAACATCGAAAGGGAGACTTCACACAAATGAGAAAGAATATAGAAAGAATAATCGGACTTACTCTCTGCATGGGAATGTTAGCGGGATGTGCACAGACACCAGAATCTTCCCTTGTAAGGCAGAAGGGAAATAAAGCACTGGATTCTTACAAAGAAGCGGATGACAAGGATGTCAATATGGCAGGAAATGCCTCCTCCGCTGATCAGACAACTGCTTCTGAAAGTACTGGTACAAGTGATACTGCTGCCTCCACTGACGTTCACCCGGATAATGCCTCAGCTGCCAGAACCACTATCCGCGACCTGATCAATGCGCCTGAGACTTACAAAAGTCAGGTAACAGACGACACGTCTAAGCTTGTGGTAAATACGGATGCGGCAGTAGAAATACCAGATGTGGAAAAGATATCTGCAATTTCTGTTACACCAGCTGCAGTCACACAGGATCTTCTTGATGGTATCACAGATGCCTTTTTCTCAAATGCGAAGATTTACACTGCAGACAGCTATTATGTACAGACAAAGGATGAGATCAAGAAAAAAATCGACGAATTAAAAGAAGATGTTGCCAACGGAAATCTGGATCCTAATAATTGGGGAACCGATGATAATGGCAATCTCATATATGATATTTACGATGACATTGATTATTGGGAAAACCAGTATGAATCTGCACCTGAGACTAGAAATCTGGTAGAAGGAAGACCTGCCGTGGGAGTACAGACATACAGCAATACTGGTGAAGTTATGGAAGACAATGCTTTTACCGGTATCGCCCAGTTAGATGACGGCTCCCAATATTCTTATCGTACCTCTTCCTGGGGAGCCTATTCTTTGGAAGTAAGAATCCAGAAGATAGCCCAAAAAGACGGTAAAGAAATCCCTTCTGACGCTGTCTGGTCCGATTATTCCAGCAGCAGTCCATATGAAAAACCTACCGAAAAATCTATTGGAATTTCGTTGGATGACGCGAAGAAATTAGCCCAGGAAAAAGCAGATGCCATGGGCCTTGACGATTTAAACCAATGCGGATGGGATTATGCGATTCAGACGTCCATTGGAACAGATGATAACTCCAGTTATCTCGGAAGTGGTTATGTTATCTACTACAGCCGTACCATAAATGGAACTCCGCTTACCTATACCATGGATGCAGGTGGAGCGCTTGAAGACATGGACAGTACTATGGAAACCTGGGCTTACGAAAACCTTTATTTTTATGTAAATGCAGACGGAATCGACAGCATGACTTATTGCAATCCATACACCATCGGAGAAACTAAGACTGAGAATTTAAGCCTGCTTCCATTCAGCGAGATCATGAATATCTACGAAAAAATGATGATCGTCACCAATGCGGACAACCTTACCTATGAAAATTCCAGGGTATTCAATATTGACCGTATCGTTCTTGGCTATGCCAGAATTTATGAGCCATCCACAGATGCCCATACCGGTCTTCTGGTTCCTGTCTGGGATTTCTTCGGATCCCGCAAGATTGACTCCGAATATGATGGCGAAACCTACTCAGATACGACAGATTGGCCTACCTGGAGCTTTCTTACCATCAATGCAGTAGACGGAAGTATTATAGACCGTAGTCTGGGATACTGATATGAAGCAGACACTTGGAATTGTACGCTACAATTTCTTCGGCTTTTTCCGTAATCCCAAAGTGATTTTTACCCTCTTTCTGGAATTTGTGCTCAGTTTTCTGCTTACAAGAAGAATCATGGTTGTTATGGATAACTACAATACGCCTGTACAGGCAATTGAACCTTTCCTGTGGACCTTCGGGGATGGAACAGCAGTGCTTCTAAGTTCCATGCTTTTGCTTTTGCTGTTCTCCGACCTGCCGAAAATGACACCAGTCACTCCTTATCAGCTGATCCGTACCACCAAGAAGAAATGGCTCTTAGGCCAGTTTGTCTATATTACATTCGTAACGATTTTATATACATGTTTTATGCTTTTGTTTACTTCTGTGCTGTGCATGAAGGACAGCTATCCAGGCAATCTGTGGAGTGACACAGCAGCAATGCTTAGACAGTATCGATTCAAATAAAAGTTCTACTGAATACAGCAGTTCCGTTTCCAGCAGTAGTTTCACGGCTATGGACAATCCCGGGAATAATATTTCACCAGTGTCCTGTCTTCCCTGTAAAGTTGCTGCAATACTCCCCGGAGAAGATAATCAGATCTATATCCCGCTCTCCCAGGCAAGAATTCTGTGCAGCGAATCTGGCACTGCGCTGACTGTAACAAAGGTGTTGCTAAAGATAAATGGAAAGACCAATCTTGAAAACGCTAAACAGCATTTTGAATAACAAAGATACTTCCTTTTCAGGTGTAAATAAATATCTGCTTATGTTATACTATTGTATAAGACCAATAAAAAGGAGCACTCTATAATGAACAGACAGGAACTACTTAACCAAATTGAGTATTATACCCCGTTCAATGAACAAGAAGAGACGGATAAGCAGCTTATTCTGAACTGGATCAGAAATAATACCAATGCTTTTTCCAGAGAAAACACGGTAGCACATATGACTGCTTCTGCCTGGGTGGTAAATCAGGATAAAAGCAAAATTCTCATGGTCTATCACAATATTTATAATTCCTGGTCCTGGCTGGGAGGACATGCGGACGGGGAGACAGATTTACTTGCAGTTGCCCTTCGGGAAGTGAAAGAGGAAGCGGGGATTTCCCATGTCAGTCCTGTATCTGAGGAGATTTTTTCTTTGGAATCCCTTACAGTAGATGGACATGTGAAAAAGGGCAAATATGTGTCCAGCCATTTACATCTGAATGTAACATATCTGCTGGAAGCAGATTCTGAGGAAGCTGTCTCCATAAAAGCCGACGAGAACAGCGGTGTCGCCTGGTTTTCCCCTGAAGAAGCGCTGAAGAAATCTACAGAACCATGGTTTGTAGAACATGTGTACTCCAAGCTGATTGAGAAAATGTAATGAAAGAAGCCAACAATTATAATACTTATATGATACAAAGAAAGAGAAGAGAACATGAGTGAGAAAATTGTAGTTTGCCTTGAAAAAGGTGGCGCAAGAGATATGGCTGAAGCTTTTTCCAGGCGCACAAATACCCCAATCTCTGAAAAGCCGGGAGAGCACCTGACGGTGCTTTTTAACTTTATAGGAAAGACCGCCTGTGGCGCTCTCTTGAATTGAAAAATGCCCGCACG
>OJNJ01002031.1_pt1 | contig 10897 bp, 11 predicted proteins | sample 1597491 | NCBI WGS metagenome assembly OJNJ01 (sample SAMEA2452132, study PRJEB22498) | human gut metagenome | biome: human feces; feature: human gut; material: feces | place: Australia | collected 2012 | reverse complement strand
ATATCCCGCCTGTTTCTTTATAACTATTCACAGAATGTAAGCCTGTTTCCTGTTAATCCAAGCAAAGGCTTAAACTCTGCATTCTCCTTATAATTTATAATAATACATTTTCTAACTTTAACTTAGGTACGTGATGAACCTGATTGTCATCTCTGTAATACTTAAGATTCGCTCCCTCAGATACTTCATCAATAACAACCTGTTCCTTAGGATATCCCAATGCAATAACAAGTCTTGCTGTCATACCCTCTGGAATTGAAAGTTCTTCGTTAAGCTTAGGAATATTAACACTTGCAAACATACAGCCTCCAAGATTAACCTCATTGGCGGCAAGAAGTATTGTCTGTGCCGCTATTCCCTCATCTCTTGGTGCTGATACGCTTGAAGCACTGCATATTATTATGTAGCCTGCTGGTCTTTCACCCTCAACAGGACCATCCCAGTCTGGAAGCGCACCTGCCCATTTTAATGTGTCAAACACTTTTTTATTGCTTTCCTCATCACACACAACCTTATATCTTAAAGGCTGGTTGTTAGCACCTGAAGCTGTATTTCTTGCTATATCAACAAGATTTACAAGCTCGTCCTTTTCTATTTTCTTATTCTCAAAAAAACGTCTATATGAACGGTTCTTTAATACAAGTTCCTTAAATGACATATGACTCTCCCTTCTGATTATATTAAATTTATTACTGTACCATACAAGCCTGCTTAATCTGCTTTACTATATGCTCACTATGAAGTTTAAAACGCCTCTGTTCTGACGGAATGAACCTCTCTGACATTATGAAATCAATGAATTCCTCATATGGCATATACATATAGTCCATAGTTTCACCCTGCTGTAATTTAACGTGTTCCTCATCATCACATACATTAAGATAACCATAATATATACAATGTCTTGCATCATCAGTATACCTATAAAGTTCAATTAAATCCTCTGGCGATTTCTTAATTCCCGTTTCTTCCAGAAGTTCCCTTACCGCTCCTGTCCTAGGTGTTTCACCGCTGATAATAGAACCTCCTGTAACTTCCCATTTTAAAGAATTCGTCTTGTTACGCGACCTCTGCGTTGTAAGCACCTTTCCTGTCTTTGTAACTGTATACACCATAACAACTATGTGGTACACGCCTTCTGGAAGTGACTTTGCCATACTTCTGCGAACTTCAAAACCTAACTTATTCTCATTGGCATCATAAGCGTCCCACATCTCCTCATCGACCATTTCAATGAAGCTGTCATAATACTGCTCCTTAAAATATATCATTTCTTCTATCTGCTGTTTGGTATATAATATGTTCTCAGGTGCAACGACCCACACTGTTCCTGAATCATCTCTCCTTCTTGCAACTGCAATAAGAACACCTGAATATTCATCAACAGCAACATCAACACCTACAAGATACACTCTCTGGTCATCTGTTACCGGTTTGAATTCCAGATCCTTATCATTGATAACGTATCCGACATTAATCGGATACACAACCGAGGGGTTATCCTCGTCTGTACTTCCCAATGGGTGGTCAACTTTTACGGCTACTAATTCTTCTCTCACTGTTCCTCCTCCAGGTACTAACAATAGACACAAAATGCTGTTCTTACTAATTATCTAACCACTTATAATGATAAATGTAATTTGCCACTAATATTATATATTATTTTACATTTGTTGCAAGTATTTTACAATAAAGGTGATATCATTCTTAACATACATACCCCAAGTCTTAATGGCTTAATAACATCTTTAGTATAATCAGCTGTCACTTCGTGTCCTGCCTCAAAGTTATTTAACATATCCTGCTTTACACTTAATGCCGTCGCTTTATTATATATAAATACTGCATTTTCAAAATGAAGATATAAGCTTCTGTAGTCCATATTGATTGTGCCAACAACAGATACTTCATCATCACATACCCACTGCTTAGCGTGACAGAATCCTGGTGTATACTCATATATTCTCACGCCAGCCGAACACAGTGGCTCATAATAAGACCTTGTAATTCTGTATACAAGCTTCTTATCTGGTATTCCCGGTGTGACAATTCTTACATCAACACCTCTCTTAACCGCAAGCCTTAACTCTCTTTCCATCTCATCAGTGATAATAAGATACGGAGTTGTGATATACACATAGTCCTTGGCATTTTTTAGAATATTAAGGTACACGTCCTCACCAATTCTGTCCTGTCCTAATGGATTATCTGAATATGGCTGTACATAACAGTCTTTCATAACTGCCTTATATGTACCATCTGTCGCATCAAGATATTTATTATAATCATTATCAGTATGTTCTATGGCATTCCACATAGTAAGAAAGCTTGCTGTGAGACTCTTTACCGCATCACCCTGAAGCTTAATTCCTGTGTCCTTCCAGTAACCATATGGGTGTGTTATATTAAAATACTCATCTGCAAGATTATATCCACCTGTAAAGCCTACCTTGCCGTCAATAACGGTTATCTTCCTGTGATCCCTGTTATTCATAAACATATTTACAATAACTTTAAGTGGATTGAATACACGGCACTGTATGCCCTTCTGCCTCATCTGTTTTATGAACTCTTTATTAAGGAAAAAAATACTTCCTAAATCGTCATAGAATATTCTTACCTCCACACCGCTCTGTGCCTTATTTTCAAGGATATGCTTAAGCCTTGCAAAGCTTTCAGCATCTTCAATAGCGTGATATTCCATAAATATAAAATGCTCTGCCTTTTCAAGTTCAACAAGCTGTGCCTCAAAGCTTACATCAGTAGTTGGATAATATTTTACATCTGTATTGCTGTATACAGGATATCTTGCTGTATTGCTTATATATCTGCACTGGTTAGCTACGCCCTTGTCCTTGCTGGCTATATCATCTATTATGCCCTTATCCTGCTTTAAGAGGGTAAGCACATTCGTTTCAATATTATTAAATGAACGTCTAACACCTTTAGTTACAATAGAACGTCCAAATAGCAGATATATACATATTCCAAAAAACGGAACTGCAGTTATTACGATAAGCCAGGGCATTTTCTGTGCCGCATTAACGTGTGTTCCAAATATTTTAAGGGCAATAAACATTGCTATAAATGTAAGAAGCAATGTTATGGCAGTTGAATATGTATTCAGCTTCATCATTAAAAATATCATCCAGCCAGTCTGTATAAGAACAAGAAGCCCTATCAGTATCAACCTTGTTGCACTATTTTTTATGCTTGATTTTTTCTCTGTACGCATACCATCACCATTCCTGCATATATTATCTATAATTCAATCTGTGCATCATCACAAATCTTATGTAATAGATAATTATACACCTATATTGTCTGTCCTGCAAACTGTGTCATATATAATTTATAATATCTTCCCATTTTGTTAAGAAGTTCTTTATGATTGCCTGCTTCAACTATATGTCCCTCATCCATAACAACAATTATGTCAGCATCCTGTATTGTAGACAATCTATGAGCTATTATAAGACTTGTCCTGTTCTCCATAAGCTTAAGCATTGCATCCTGAATATGCTTTTCAGTTCTTGTATCCACGTTAGATGTCGCCTCGTCCAATATAAGGATCTTAGGCTGTGCAAGAAATGCTCTTGCTATTGATAAAAGCTGTCTTTGTCCCTGTGATATATTCTCACCCTCTGCCATAAGCTCTGTATCGTATTTTAATGGCATTTTATTAATCATAGTATCGCAGTTGCTCATAGCCGCAGCGGCATACATCTGCTCATCAGTTGCCGCTTCATTGGAATACTTAAGATTATTCTTTATTGTATCTGCAAATAATACAGTATCCTGCAATACAATCGCTGTGTTCTTACGGAGTGTGGCACAATCTATGTCCTTTATATTAACATCATCTATTAATATCTCTCCGCTGTCAACGTCATAAAATCTCATTAAAAGATTGACAACTGTTGTCTTTCCGCTTCCTGTTGAGCCTACAAGTGCCACCTTCTGTCCTGCCTTAACTTGAAGATTAAAGTCATATAGCACCTGCTTGTCCTTGGTATATGAGAAATTGACATCTTTAAACTTAATAACGCCCTCAAGCTTATCCATACTCTTATCACCACTCTTATCTTCAAGCGGTTCGTCCATAACTGCAAATACTCTCTCTGCCCCCGCTATGGCTGTCTGTATCTGTCCATATATCTGTGCAAGCTCATCAATTGGTCTTCCAAACTGCTTCGCATATACGATAAATGCAGATATAACACCGATAGATATAATATGGTTAATGGCAAAATATCCGCCAAATGCCGCAATAATAACAAAGCTTATATTATTGATTACATTCATAACTGGTCCCATTGAACCGCCAAGAATCTCTGCTATAATTCCAACCCTTGTAAGTTCATCCGACACATTGTTAAAGTCTTTTATGACATTTTCCTGCCTGTTATATGCAACAACTGACTTATAACCTGTAACCATCTCCTCAACCGTTCCATTAAGATTACCTAAAAGCACCTGTCTTTTCGTAAAGAACTTCTTCATGGCCTTAGATAAGAACTTAGTTGCAATCACTGTAAGAATTACAGTAACGCACGATAACAGTGCAAGCTGTGGACATAATACAGTCATCATTATAACTGTTCCAATAATCGTTAATACGCCTGAGAACATCGAACTTAACGATTGCGAAACTGTTGTTGATATATTCTCAATATCGTTAGTCATACGGCTCATAATATCTCCGTGGCTGTTACTGTCAAGGTATCTTACAGGAAGATTAACTATGTGCCTGAATAAATCTTCTCTCATCTTCTTTACGATATTCTGGCTTAATACCGCACTTATCTTGGTCTGTAAAAATGTACATATACTATGTATTATGTATACAACCACCATTGTTATAAGTATCGGAGTTAATTCCTTAAATCTGCCAGAAGCTATAATATCAATTGCATTACTCTGAAGCTTTGGTGCATATACCGAACATATTACTACAACGATAACAGCCGCCAGAAGCCCTATAATCATAGCTTTCTCAGCCGCAAAATATGCTATCAGTCTTTTTAAAGTACCCTTCTTGTCCTTAGCCTTCTCAACAGTAAGATTGCGGTTGCCAGGTCTTCTACCAAAGGCTTTATAATTATTCATCTGTGCCTGTCTGCTCTGCTCCATTCTATTCATTTCCTTTCAGCTGTGACTCATAAATATCTTTATATATCTCACTTGTCTTTATAAGCTCACTATGGCTTCCAACATCTGCTAATCTGCCATTATCCATTACAACAATTCTATCTGCATTCTTTACAGAAGCAATTCTCTGGGCAATTATAATCCTGGTTACATCATATTTCTTTGCCGACAGCTCTGAATAAAGATCAGCCTCTGTCTTTAAATCAAGTGCACTTGTAGCATCATCAAATATAAGTATCTCTGTGTCAAGATTAAGACTTTCAAGTTTTGCCTTGCCGTCCGTATCTGTTATTATCGCGGTCGGATGAAGATTTTCAACGGTCTTTTCCATTCTCGCCATCGGTATTGCGTAATCAATCGGCACATACGGTGACGCACTGTAAAGCGAACCCATAAAGCTGATTATTGATTTTATGCTTTTCGGCAAATATACGATTACAGGACATTTTCTGCCTGTTTCAACTCTTTTAATAAGTTCACTTCCTATTATACGGCTTTTTTCTCTCAATTCCTCAAAAGAAATACTTCCGTCCTTATCTTCAAATACTGTCTTATTTTTAAACTTTTCCGCCGCCTGCTCCAAAAGGCATACGGCACTTTGCATCATTGTTTCCATAGCTTTTCCTTTATCCCAAAGATTTCTTTAGTGTAACTCTGTCAATCTTGTCATTTGCGGTATGCGGGAATTTTTCCATAACAACAAGGTCGCCCGGCAACATATAATTAGGTATATATTTTTTAAGTTCAAGATTAAGTTTTCTAAGCCTAAATGCCTCGCAGCTTTCTATAAACAATACAATCTTCTGATTTTTCTCGTCAAACACCGCACAAGCACCTTTAACTCCGCCAACACACATTGCGGCATTTTCGATTTCGCCAAGCTCAATTCTGTTACCTTTTACCTTAACCTGATTATCCATTCTTCCCAAGTAGATAATAAGGCCTTCATCATTAACATATGCCAAATCGCCTGTACGATAAATTCTTTCCTCGTAATACGGATTAACGGGATTTTGAATAAATGCCTTTTGCGTAATTTCGGGATTATTCCAATATCCAAGCGATACGCCTGTACCTATAACGCATATTTCGCCTTGTTCATTCGTCTTTGCAATTTCATTCTTTTCGTTAAGAATTATAATACGCATATTCTCGCAAGCCTTACCAATCGGAAGTGAATCGCTGTCCTTGAAAGGTCTGTCGACAATATAATAAGTACATACGTCCGAAATTTCCGTCGGACCGTAAAGGTTTGCGTATGTGCATTGCGGTTGTGCCTTACGCCATATATTAAGTTGAGTATTCGGCATTACTTCACCGCAGAACACCACATTTTTAAGTTTCGGCAATTCAATCTCCGAAAGCACTCCCGAATTTGCCACATTAATCATAACGGTCGGTACCCAGAATATTGTCGTAATATCATTATCACGCACAAATTCTGGCAACTTTACAGGGAACATAAACAATGTCTCAGGAATTATCACCATTTTTGCACCTGTCAAAAGACAGCTGTATATATCAAATATCGAATTATCAAAATAGAACGGTGCTTGATTTCCAAGTATAGAATTTTCATTGATATTAAATGTCTTTGCAACCCAAATTGCATAATCTATAACGCCTCTGTGCGGCACTGTAACGCCTTTCGGTGCACCTGTCGAACCAGATGTGAACATTATATAAATCGGATCTGTATCAATTACCGAATTAAGTGTTTTTTCAATAAGCTCCCCGTCCGTTTCGGTCTCAACGATTTCCTCATATATATGAATACTCATTGACTCGGGTATGTTCATAGTCTTTAAAGTTTCCATACCCTGTGCATCTGTGATTATATGACCTCTGCCTTGAAGTGAGTCAACAATTTTCTGTATTCTGTTCGCAGGCATATCGTAAGCGGTAGGCACATACGGATTTGCACTGTACATCGCACCCATAAAACAAACCAAGCACGATATGCTTTTCTTCAAATACACCATAACAGGTGCAGGCATATATCCTTGCGGAGTTGTCTTTGCAAGTGCCGTTCCGACAGCCTTTCCCTTTCTCTGCAATTCACTGAAACTAATTTCGCTCCATTCATCTGATATTGCAATTTTATCGTTAAACTTTTCAGCGGCTCTGTCAAGTAATTTTACCGCAGAATTCAAATGCGTCATAATTTCCTCCATACTGAAAACACCGTATTTTGTATATAGTAATCTATTTTAATTATAGCATTTTACTTATAATGTGTCAAGTTTGACCGATTTTACAAAAGGCGTTGGCAAAACCGAATAAGGAATATATAATAATACCGTAATACCGTTGTCAGTGCGTATAACAGCACGTCGTTGATTTCAGCCGTAAACATAGGCAGTCAGCTTATGCAGAATTATTACAAGCTTTGTAATCGGCTGTTCAATGGGTTGTACCGTTTTAACAGGCAGACATATCGGAGAAGAAAACGGAAGTAAACCGGCAACAAAAACGCTCGGCTCTTTTTCGTCAATTATTATATTTTGCAATACAAAATCGAAAAAACTTAAATTAAATTCAAAAATCTGTTGTGTTCAAAGATTGGGTTGAACAAAAATTCCTCGTCAAAGAAATCAATATTATTCTGACAATGCTCAACCTCCTTTGAATACAGTACACAATTTTTTATTCTGTCTTTAAGCGAAAATTCCTTTCCGTTTCTAAGCCAACGTGCAATATCAAGCTGACGTATAATCACAAACGACACAGCCGCAAAACGTACCTTTGTAAGCACGTCACAGTCAAACACCGCTTTCAGCAAATATCTGTATATGAAGTACACAAGCAAATTTTCATATTCGTATTCGCGTCCGCTTATGTATAAATCAAACTCACCGCTCAAATTATCGTAATTGTCAAAAATTCCGAGCGTGTTTTCAATTACACCCGTCCAACTGTCCTCCATAATTTCAAGGCTAAGACATAGCTTGACGCACTCTTTTATGTCGTTTATACACTTTTCACTTTGTGAAAAATCGCAGTTATCCACACTTTGAGGTACTTTGTCAACGTTGTTGTTATTGATTTTATCCTGCACATCATATGCATAATTCAAAATCGTTTTAACTCTGTCCGAAATGTTCATTTTTCGATTTTTAAGCACGTCAAAAATATTTTCACGCACATTTAAAAGTATCCTTAAAAAATCTTCGTCACATTCTTCTTCATAATCAAATTTTTCAGTTTCAAAACCAGTCGGCTTGTCACTTTTAAAGATAAATTCCGCCGCACTTTCGCACGACATTCCAAGACCTTTTTCCGTTAAACTGCCGTATGTTTCGGTAAATCGCGGATATTCCGTACAAACGGTGCAGAGCTTGTCCTCGCCGATGTTTATAAAAATATCGCATAAATTTTTGTCGTTCAAAAATGGACAACGGTTATTTTTAAGCGTAAAACTGTTTTCGTCATTCATATAACGGCGTAGCCTGTCGCCAAACTCACCGCCGACCGAGTTATAAACTTCAAGACTTTCATCATCAATATCAACCTCCCAGCCGATACAGCAATTATCTTCACACGCACCGCCGATACAGGCAAATTCATTGAAATACGTCGGAACTCGCTTTATTCCCATGTTTTCCATACCTCCGGTTTGTAGCCGGCAGTCGCCTGTCTGCCGTTTCTGACAATAGGTGTTTTGAACAGTTGAGGATTTTCAAGCAGTTTGTCCTCTTTTGCCTCGTCCGCAAGATATTTTATAAGCATAAGAGTGTCTTTGTCCTTTGCCTTTTCGTCAATTAAGTTTTCATATCCGCCGACAGCTTGCTTGACGCTGTTGTATTCACCCTTGCTCATGCCTTTTTCAGTCATATTGATTAGCTGATATTTTATTTTTCTTTCCTTAAAATATCTCTCCGCCTTTTTCGTATCAAAACACTTCGATTTTCCAAATATCTGTATGTTCATAACTTTCTCCATTCAATCGTTTTCTTTAATTCAGTATACCATTAATAACGCATTTTGTACAGTAAAACAAAAGAACATTAAGCCTTTACGCAAAATGTTCTTTCTTTATAAATTATTATTTTTTTATATTCTTTACATATGTATAAGGCTGTTGACGACCGTTCCATATGTAAATATTCATATCGGTATATGTCTTGCTACTTAAAGATACTTCAGCTTTTAAATTACTCAATGTTGCTTTTTTGACATCAACAATCTTTCCGTTGTTTCTAAATGCTACATAAACAGTTGCATTGTTAATGTTGTCATCTACATTAAGCGTTATCTTTAACTTCCCACTTGTAATCTGCGTGCTAACCTTGTCGGCTGAATATATAGTTGACGGTACTGCGCTGTTGTAATGAATTGTTGCATTAAGCAAATCATCATTACCATTATTATCAATATCCATTTTCTCCCATTTACCTTTTGTTCCTGTGTAATATACATCTTTTAAACTGCTACAATCTTTAAACGCTTTATAACCTATACTTGTCATGCTATTCGGAATTGTTATGCTCGTCAAGTTACTACAATTTTCAAATGTCCCAAAACCTATACTTGTTACACTGTTCGGAATTGTTATGCTTGTTAGACTGCTACAATTACTAAACGCATCTTTGCCTATGCTTGTTACGCCGATTGGGATATTAAATGTTTTATTATATATTGATTTCCAGTTACAAATATATTAAATTGTTTCAAAACCTAAGCAAGTTGATTTTGTATGTACCAGCATTGCAAAGCGGGGAAAGTTGTGATTTTTTGGGTATTTACCTAACCGTGTAATTTTTCAATAATCTAGGAAAGAATCAAAATTTTTGAGTAAATTCGCCTAAATAATCTTATGAAAATGAAAGTATTTGGCGGGATGTTATGTTTCCTGTTTGTTTTATCCTTAAACGTGAAGGCACAGGATTCGGTGAGGGTGGCGCTTGTACAGGCGCACTTGATATGGGGGGATGTGAAATCCAATCTATGGGCTTTTGATAAGCGGGTGCCTTTGTGTAAGGGTGCCGATGTGATTGTATTTCCGGAGCTTTTCACTTCCGGGTGTGAGATGAAGAAACGGGATAAAGAAGAGGCAATGCGTTCGAAAGATGAGGTGGCTTCCTATTACCCGACAGTGATCAAGCGGATGAAGAAATGGGCGAGACGCTCCGGGGCATTGGTGATCGGTTCCACGATTTACAAAGAGAACGGGAAATATTATAACCGGTTATTGGCTGTTTATCCGGATGGGAAATACGAATATTACGACAAGCATAATTGTTTTAAAAAAGGTAGTTTCTCGCCCGGAGGCCGTCATCTGACACTGGAATGGAAAGGGATACGTTTCTCAACTTATATCTGTTATGATTTGCGCTTCCCGGTTTGGTGCAGGAACACACAAAATTATGATCTGGCTGTTTTCGTGGCGAATTGGCCGGAATCGCGCCGCGAAGTCTGGAAAACATTGCTGAAAGCCAGAGCGATTGAAAATCAGGCTTTTGTTGCTGGCGTCAATTGTGTCGGAGAAGATGATAACGGTTTGACCTATTCCGGTGATTCGATGGTCGCCGATGCCCGGGGGAGGGAGGTCGGAAGTACCTCTCCCGGAAATGAAGCCATTATCCGGGTGGAACTGGATATAGAGAAATTGAGGCAATTCAGAAAAAAATTTCCGGTATTGGACGACCGGGATGACTTTCTTTTCCGGGAGAAATGAGGCTAAAACGGAGTTTTTGTTATCTTTGTGCACCTTTATTCAAACGTTTGTTATAATTTTAATCGATAT
>OJNJ01002022.1_pt1 | contig 10950 bp, 9 predicted proteins | sample 1597491 | NCBI WGS metagenome assembly OJNJ01 (sample SAMEA2452132, study PRJEB22498) | human gut metagenome | biome: human feces; feature: human gut; material: feces | place: Australia | collected 2012 | reverse complement strand
CGATGAAATGTTTGCCGCGCTGCGCAGCTTTGCGACAGCGGACGATCATGCGAAAAAGCTTGCGGAAAACGGAAATCCGCTGAAACCGGCGCAGATCCGCGAAATCGGGGAAACTGCTTCCGGCGGGGACTTCGCAGAAGACGAGGAGTTCCGCCTTTATCTCGATGACGGAACGTTTGTCGGTATTTATCAATACAGACCATCACAAAACTTAACCAGACCGGTCAAGTTATTTCTGAGAGAACATGAGATATCTAACAAAAACACTGGATTTTGACAGCAGAGGGGACAGCGTTGTAACCCTGGGAAAATTTGACGGCCTCCACCGGGGGCATATGCTTCTGATCCGCCGTGTCCTTGCAATCGGCAGAACGGAAGGACTGGAAACGGTTGTGTTTACATTTGATGTGCCGCCGCAGTCGAAAGTGCAGCATGTCAAGCCGCATCAGCTGCTGACGAATGAGGAGAGAAGAGCCCGCCTCGAACAGCTTGGCATGGACTGCCTTGTGGAATGCCCGTTTGTGGATGAAGTGATGCACATGACGCCGGAAGCCTTTATCAAAGAGATTCTGGTGGATAAGCTGCACGCGAAAAAAGTTGTTGTGGGAAAGGATTTCGGTTTTGGCTACAAGAGAAGCGGCACAGCCGAAATGCTGAAAGAAATGGGCCCGTCCCTTGGTTTTGAAACCGAGATCATCGAAAAAGCAGAGGAAAACGGCCGCGAAATCAGCAGCACCTGGGCACGGGAAGAGCTGGAACAGGGCAATATGGAAGCCGTGAGCGGTCTGCTCGGCTACGATTACGCGGTTCACGGCGAGATTGTCCACGGTCATGCACTCGGCAGAACGATCGGCGTGCCGACCATCAATCAGATCCCGCCGGCAGAAAAGCTGCTTCCGCCGTTTGGCGTCTACGTTTCCGAGGTGAAAATCGAAGGAAAAATTTATTACGGTATCACAAACATCGGTGTTAAGCCGACGGTACAGGAAAAATTTACCGGCGTGGAGACGAATCTTTTTGACTGCAGCGAGGATCTCTATGGAAAACAGGCGGAGGTTTCTCTGTTAAAATTCCTGCGCCCGGAGCAGAAATTTGCTTCGATCGACGCGCTGAAAAACCAGCTCGATCATGATGTTGCGGCAGGGAAAAAATATGTAGAAAAAAAGTTCGCTCAGCAGTGAAACACTCGCTGTTTCGCTGCGTAAGAAAGTGATTCAGGTGTGAGCAGCTCTCCTTTTGCGAAGCAAAACTTAAAATGAGAGCTGCGAAAGTTACAGTTCGGAGAACTGTAACTACGTGAAAATTCATCGCGAAAACATCTGATTTTAGTATTTACAATTCGAAAAGCGTATGCTATACTAATCGAGTATGCGGGACAAAAAGATCCCCGGACCCTGATTCAGAGGCAGGACACTCCGACCACTTCTTAGTCAGCGGTGCAATCAAAATAACAGGAGGAATTTAAAATGATTTCGAAAGAAAAAAAACAGGCAATCATCAAAGAGTATGCAAGAACTGAGGGAGATACAGGATCACCGGAAGTACAGGTAGCTGTTCTTACCGCAAGAATCGAGGAGCTCACTGAGCATCTGAAAGTTCACCACAAAGATCATCACTCCAGAAGAGGTCTTCTGAAAATGGTTGGTCAGAGACGTGGTCTGCTTGACTACTTAAAGAAAACTGATATTGAAAGATACCGTGCTTTAATCGAGAAGTTAGGAATCAGAAAATAATCAGCTTGGAACAACGGGCGGGATACATTTTCCGCCCGTTTCTTTGCTTGTAAGATCAAAGACGCAAACGACATGGAGCCATTCTGAGCTGCATTGCATCCGTAAGAAGCTGCCAGTGGCAGGTTCTGGAGGTGCAGGAATTTTATCCGAGACCACTGAAAAACACATTGAAAAGCTGCATCCTGTCCGTATTCCGGTGTGCTTTTCAGTTGTTTCGGAAATTCTGCTCAGAAGAAAAAAAGGAGATTATTTATGTACAAGAGTTTTTCTATGGAACTGGCAGGCAGAACCCTGACCGTAGACGTAGGCCGTGTAGCAAAACAGGCAAACGGCGCAGCATTTATGCATTATGGCGATACTGTAGTTCTTTCTACAGCAACCGCATCTGAGAAACCGCGTGACGGCATCGACTTCTTCCCATTAAGTGTTGAGTACGAAGAGAAGATGTACGCCGTTGGAAAAATCCCGGGCGGATTCAACAAAAGAGAAGGAAAAGCAAGCGAGCACGCAATTCTGACCAGCCGTGTCATTGACCGTCCGATGCGTCCGCTGTTCCCAAAAGATTACCGCAACGATGTTACATTAAACAACATGGTAATGTCCGTAGATCCGGAGTGTGATCCGGAAGTAGTCGCAATGCTGGGTTCCGCAATCGCAACCTGCATTTCCGACATCCCGTTTGACGGTCCGTGTGCCATGACTCAGATCGGTATGATCGACGGCGAGTTCATCGTAAACCCGACTCTCGCACAGAAAGCCGTATCCGACCTGAAACTGACCGTAGCTTCCACCAGAGAGAAAGTCATCATGATTGAAGCCGGAGCAAAAGAGATTCCGGAAGCAAAAATGATCGACGCCATCTACAAAGCACACGAAGTAAACCAGGAAATCATCAAATTCATCGACAGCATCGTAGCAGAGGTTGGAAAACCGAAACACGCTTATGAGAGCTGCGCTATTCCGGAAGAGCTGTTTGCAGCGATCAAAGAGATCGTTCCTCCGGCAGAGATGGAAGAGGCTGTTTTCAGCGATGATAAACAGACAAGAGAAGAAAACATCCGCGTCATCACCGAGAAACTCGAGGAGGCATTTGCCGACAACGAAGAGTGGCTGGCAGTATTAGGCGAGGCTGTTTACCAGTATCAGAAAAAGACCGTTCGTAAGATGATCTTAAAAGACCACAAACGTCCGGACGGCCGTGCGATCACAGAAATCCGTCCTCTGGCAGCAGAGGTTGACATTATCCCGCGTGTTCATGGTTCCGCTATGTTCACCCGTGGACAGACTCAGATCTGCAACGTAACAACACTGGCTCCGCTTTCCGAAGCACAGAAACTGGACGGACTGGATGAGTTCGAGACCTCCAAACGTTACATGCATCAGTACAACTTCCCGTCCTACTCTGTAGGTGAGACAAAACCGTCCCGCGGACCGGGACGCCGTGAGATCGGCCATGGTGCTCTGGCAGAACGTGCCCTGGTTCCGGTACTTCCGACCGAGGAAGAGTTCCCGTACGCAATCCGTACCGTATCCGAGACCTTCGAGTCTAACGGTTCTACTTCCCAGGCAAGTATCTGTGCATCCACCATGTCTCTGATGGCTGCCGGTGTACCGATCAAAAAACCGGTTGCAGGTATCTCCTGCGGTCTGGTAACAGGCGAGACCGATGATGATTACCTCGTACTGACCGATATCCAGGGTCTCGAAGACTTCTTCGGCGACATGGACTTTAAGGTAGCTGGTACCCACGACGGAATCACTGCAATCCAGATGGATATCAAGATCCATGGACTGACCCGTCAGATCGTAGAAGAGGCGATTGCCAGAACGAAACAGGCAAGAGAGTACATCCTGACCGAGGTTATGGAGAAAGCGATCGCAGAGCCGCGTAAGACGGTCGGCGAGTTCGCTCCGAAGATCATCCAGATGATGATCGACCCGCAGAAGATCGGTGAAGTTGTCGGCCAGAGAGGAAAGACCATCAACGCCATCATCGATGAGACCGGCGTAAAGATCGACATCACAGATGACGGTGCAGTTTCCATCTGCGGAACCGAGCAGGCTATGATGGATCAGGCAAAGAAATATATCGAGATCATCGCAAGCGACTTTACCGAGGGACAGATCCTGACCGGAAAAGTTGTCAGCATCAAAGACTTCGGTGCTTTCCTTGAGTTCGCACCTGGAAAAGAAGGTCTGGTACACATCTCCAAGCTCGCAAAACAGCGTGTTGAGAAAGTAGAAGACGTTGTCAGCCTTGGCGATGTTGTAAAAGTAGTCTGCATGGGCAAAGATAAAATGGGCCGTGTAAGCTTCAGTATCAAGGATGTTCCGGCAGACGCGAAATAAATAGATCTGCCAGACGATAAAGAGCGGGGAACACAGAAAAAGGGATCTGCAAAACGGTTCGTTTTTCTGTGTTTTCTTATGTCCAATAGGAGTGAAAGCTATGAGATACCATAATATAACGAAAGACGATATGCTGAACGGAGACGGCCTGCGCGTCGTGCTCTGGGTCGCCGGATGCGGTCATCACTGCAAGGGATGTCAGAATCCGATTACCTGGGATCCAAATGGCGGCATCCCGTTTGATGACGCAGCAAAGGCAGAAATTTTTGAACAGCTGGACAAGGACTACATTTCCGGCATCACCTTCTCCGGCGGAGATCCGCTGTATGAGGCAAACCGGGCGGATGTGACGGAGGAAGAATATCTTCACATGATTTACCTGAAAACTTCGGTATTGATTGCCGGGAGCATGCGGCATGGAGCGTTGATCGCAGGTGCGCCTGAACATGAATATAAAGCGCTTTACGATTTTGGAGGATATTTGGGATTAGTGTTCCAGTTGCAGGACGATTATCTGGACGTGTACGGAGATACCGAGGAGTTTGGAAAGAAGATCGGGGGAGATATTTTGTGTAATAAGAAAACTTATTTGCTGATTAAAGCGTTTGAGTTGGCAGGAGAAAGCGACCGGGCTTTGTTGAGGTTGTGGCTGACTAAAAAGGATTTTAACCCGCAGGAAAAAATTCAGGCTGTGACAGAGATTTATAACCGGGTCGGGGTGAAAGAGGCTGTGATGAACATTGTGGACGATTATATGGAAAAAAGCCGTTTGGCGCTTGAAAAAATCGATGTACCGGAAGAACGGAAAGTGAATTTCCGGGATATGATAGAATATATCGGCGACCGTAGTACCTCCTTTTATGAGATACTATTTTACATCTACTTTTTTTAGTGTCCAAAACAGGTTTCACTTCATTTAGAGCCTACTTTAATACTTTTTGTTTAAGATATCCTTTTTTTTGTTTTTATTAACTCTTAGGGTGTAGGTATATAATAATTTTGTGGTACTTGGAATAATAAAATGCGTACCAGTTTTTTCTTTATTTTCAACCATCAATATAGGTTGACTTAATGTTTCTCTAATTTCCAACATATCATCAAAAGTATCTATTACCACAAGTTGATATCCTTTTAAATCGAATGTATTATTAACTTTTTGAATATATGTGTGATATTCATTTAAAATCTTCTTTAATTCTATATTGTAAATATCTCGTTCTGTCCTCGTTCTTTTGATATATATTATTAAGTAAATAATCAATGATATATCAGTAACAATTAAGAATATACTTATAAATAGATATAACATTGTGTGATTATTACTTGGGCAAATTAATATACTATGATTATTATCAACGAGGTCATTTGAAATATCAATTGACATTGTTTTTTCAGTTAATGGGATTATCAAGCTTACTACTGAATCTATATTTTCATCATCTTTAAATTCACTACATGAGCCTACAGCTTTGACATACAACTTAATTATTAAATTACTTTCTATATTGTCTAGTTTATAAATATTTATGAAACTTTTAACAACATCATTAAAATGATTATAATCAATATCAACGCTTGTATTTATACTTACGTTCTTTTGCCCATTAGAGGACATCTCTTTGTCTTTTAATAGTGTTTCACTAAAGTTATACAAGGAATTTTCTTTATTTTTCTCCCTAACATTTACTTCAGCTTTTATTCCATATACATATTGAAAATCAACATTTTCTTTTTCTATATCTATAGTATAATTAAAATCTGCTTTAATATATTCAATTAAGCTTGCTATATATTGCTTTTTTTCTTCAGCATATTCTTTTTCAAAAAACTGATTTTCTTTAAGATAAACTTTATAATTAATGCTGCTGTTTTCCTTATATGTAATATGTTCTGTTATATTACTAGTAATATGTTTATATATTGAATAAATTGAAAGTATAGAAATTAAAATAATTAAGCAAGAAAATAATATGATATGTCTTTTTCTTTTAACTTCATCGATAAATAATTTATTAACGAGATTTTTCTTCATATTCTCATTCCTTTCTTATTATTAAATTAATTTTCAAATAATGATCTTAGCCAAAGAGTTGGTAATCCAATATATTTTATTTTGAATTTTACAATGCCTGATATATCTGAATTTTTTCTATAACCATTATCTATATTTTCGTTAGCATCGCCTTTTGTAATAAATTGATATACATTATTTATTTTTCTAACTTCATAAACTCTATGAACGGTCTGAATATTATTATAATTAAAGACAATAACTTGATTTTTTTTAATGACCTGTGAATCGTATCTCTCTATAAATACCACATCGCCTCTATTAATAGAACCTGTCATACTTTCAGAACCGATTACTAATACCCTATATTTGAATTGACATGATATTAACATTATCAATGTAATGACAATTGTGAATAATAGAGTAGTTTCAATAATATCTTTTCTTATATTTCTTGTTGATATAGTTTTAGTTGCTTTTGAATATGTATTTTCTAAAACTATATATATGATGAATGGATAAATCATCCTTAAAAATGTACGCATAAAAATGTATACATCTGGAATATATGGAATTATATATAAATACAAACAAGTTATTATTCTAAATATAATAATAGGTGTACTTCCATATCGCACAGAAATATAATTATACAAAAGGTTACATGATAAGGTTGCAAATAATACATACCCTATGGCTTTTAAAAAATCATCTAAATTTGATAAATCATATATACCAGTATAAATAATCATATCTATGCAAACCATAATCACAAAAGTAAAAATAATATTAAAATCAAACCTATATTTTTTTAATTTAACAGTTCCATCTTGATTTAGTAATATATTTCTTAATTTTTCTGAAAAATATATTATTAAAGCGATTGGAATAATTATTTTGTAAAAATTGGTAAAGGTAAGTAAATATTTGTTTTTAGTAAAACCAAAGTACAAACCTAATAAATAGAAAATAACTATATGTACTCCAGAGCAAATTAACATCAAAAAAGAAACTTGTTTTTCATAAATTGATTTTTTTTTCCTTTTTTTAAGAGTATAACGTGCAAGAAAAAAGGAAAAAATAATTACAATCATTATAAAAAATCTGTTAATTTTATTTGATGCAAAAAGTACAAAGAAAAGAAATAACATTAATAATTCAAAAATATACATTTTAAATTTATTAGTATTCATATAACATCTCCTCTTTGTCTATTTTCCATCAAACATCAAACATTAAGCAACTGGTGATGCAGCCATTGCTACAGTAACTGTAGTAGAACCAGCTTCGTCAGTTACTGGTGTTTTAATAAGTTTAACATTAACAGTAATAGTTGCAGTATCTCCAGCATTTAAAGTTGTTTTATCACAAGATGTTGTTACTTGAAAATATTCCTCATTTGTATTTTGTGTAACACTTGGGGCAGCTAAAGTTGCATTAACATCAGTTTCATAGTTTTTAACTTCGAAAGTCATTGTAACTGTTTCGCCTAATGTCATGTTTTCTACAGTAAATGTAGCTTCTCTTGTTTTAACAGGAGATGAAATTGTTGTTACTTTACCTGATACTGTTCCAGAATTAACACCATCATAGAATACTTGTAATTCTTTAGATTCAGCATTAGCTGTACCATTGATATTTAGGCTTACTGATGATACAGTAGCATAACCTACACCTAATAATAGCACTAAAACTATAAGAGCGGTAGTTATCATTTTTTTTCTGTTTTTCATAATATCACCTCCATTCTTATATATTGTTATGTCAATACATAGTAGAACTTTTGAATATAGTGCACTACTATATAACTCAATTATACATAAAAAAATAAAAAAAATCTATTAAATTTTGTCATTTTTCGACATTTTTTTTAAAATATGTTAAAATAATAATATAGTAAAGTAGGTGGTAATATTAATAAGCATAAAACTAAATTATTTCTTGTTTTATTACTGATATCAAGCATAAGTTTATGTATAGGATATGCTAAAGTAAATGATATAATTTTAAATGTATCAGGAATATCACATGCAGGAGAAAATGGTCCAATAAGAATAACAAATGTAAGAATTGTTGATCAAACGGAAAATATAGAAGCTGATGAGCCAACATTTACTGATACTAGTGTTGATTTTGGAGCTAATTTTACAATAAATAAAAATGATGCAACATATTTAGATGAAAGAATAATTATCTATGAAATAACTTTGGAAAATGACTCAATTCAATCATTTATAATAGGAAATGAAATGTTTAATCCTTATTTGAACACTAGTGCACCTAGTGGAGAAAAACTTGATTATGCATATGAAGTTATAGGAATTAATTCGGGAGATTCAATAAAAGCAAAGTCAACAGAAGTTTTTCAAGTAAAGTTGACTCTTTATCCATCGGGAGGTCAGGGAATTTATATCGCGTCTGTTTCAGCAATTTTAAATGTAGAAGAAGTAGTAGTAGGTATTTTAGCAGGCTCATTTAAAGATAATAATAATACAGGTGATTTGACAAGTCAAAAATTAAGAGATAAATTAGTCGTTTCTATAATGAATAGTAATAACGAAAACAAAATAATTAATTTTAAAACAGGTAATAATAATTTCAAAATTGTTGATCAAAATGGAAATGATTTAAATGATATTTTGATTCCGGGAAATACGGAAAATATGGATTGTGAAATTTATGTTGAAAGATTGCAAACCGCGGTTTTTACAAATTCACCTCAGAAATTTAATATTTTTATTACAAATGAAGAAGAAGGAGATATCAGTGTAGGTGTAGCTCAAATGTTTGTAGATGTTGATGAGAGTTTAAAAGATGATGAACCTCCAATAATAACATCTTTAAATATTTCAAAATCTAATACAAGTAGAACATTGGCTATAACATGGACAGCAACAGATAATATAGGTGTAGATCACTATGATTTAATACTTTACAATCAAGATAATAGTATTGTACAAACTCAAGAAGATTTGGTTGATACATCATATAACTTTCAAAACCTTACTGATGGAACTTATTATGTAAAAGTAATAGCATATGACGGAAAATATAATAGTGGAACGAGTAGTTCAAATGCGACTGAATATATATGGTCTTATAATGTACAAGTTTCCTGTACAAATTGTAGTGCTAATAAAAACGATTTTACTGTCAATGCAGGAGAAACAGTTAGCATAACTTTAACTGGCAATTCAGGGTATACTAATAGTGTTCCTAAAATTAGTAGTGTAGTTTTAACTGATGTAACTACAAATCAAACCACAGCTCTAACTACTAGTGATTATTCATATAGCAATGGAACAATAACAATAAATAACGTATCAGGAAATATTACAATAACTGCTGCTGGTGTTGCAGATGGAACCTGTTTAGTAGAAGGAACAAAAGTATTGTTAGCAAATGGAAAATATAAAAATATAGAAAATATTGATTATAATGATTTAATATTAGTTTGGAATCATGATAAAGGTAATATAGGATATGAATATCCGGCGTGGATTGAAAAATCAAATACGACAGATATATATACTCAAATATCATTTAGTGATGGATCAATATTAAAGGTTGTTGGAGAACATAGTATATTTAGTCCTACTTTGAATAAATATGTAACAGTTAATACTGATGAATTTAAAGTTGGAATTGAAGTAATTAAATACAATTATGATGATAATAAATTATATAAAGTTAGTGTTACTAAAATAGAAGAAGTTAATGAAAAAGTCAATTATTATCATGTAATTACTACAAGGTATTTTAATATGTTTACTAATGATATATTAACAACATACGAAATATATAATAATATTTCTAACTTCCCTGGATTTGATAATAATTTAAAGTGGATTAGAAGTTATGAAATAAATGAATCATTATATACAAAAGAAGATTTTCCAAATGTATCTAATTATATATATAATACATTTAGATTGGAACAAACGCGCTATTTGATTGATAATAATTTAATAACAAGAAATGAACTTGATCGACTATTAAGCGAATATCCTATGTTGTTATATGGAATAAATAAAGATTCTAATAATAATAATTTATATATGGTGACAACATCGGATTTTGTAAATCCAGATAATTTAGAATATTTAGTTAAAGAAAATTCAGTTTTTAATATTCCTTATCCTAAAAATCAAAATGGATTCAAATATTGGTATAATCATAGTGATAATAAAATATATTATCCTAATGATAATATTGTTGTATACAATAGTATATATTTAGAAGCAATATATAATTAGTCTAATCATGTATTGGATGGACAGGAAGTAATGGAAAAACACCTAATAAAAATATTTCTATTACTAAAGGAAATTTTGGAGATAAAAATTATCAATCTAACTGGAAAGCAATTCCTTATGCAATAACTTATGAATTAAATGTTGGAAAATCGTGAGAACAGCAGAAACAGGCGGAACGAAATTAATTTATAGTGGACCTGTGAAGGATGGAAATTGTGATAAAATAAATGATGCAATAAATCAAGAATATATCAGTTCTACGAATGAAACCAAGTCAACGATAAGAACATACATTGATAATTGGTATGAAACCACTATGACGCCTTACAATTCTTATTTAGAAGATACCATTTGGTGTAATGATAGAAATATTTAACTAAGAAGGAAGCTTTAGTAGCGGAACGTGAATTTTATATAGAAAAAGAAAAGATTGGAAACCAATTTTTAATGACATTATGTGATTTGTTTGAAGAACATTATAATTATAAAAAAGATAAGGTTAAATTAACTACACTTTCTAATTATGGAAAGAAAATCAAACACTTTTGTAAATGGTAAAATAAAATGTAGGAAATCGGTAAAAATAAATGTCGGTTTTCCT
>OJNJ01002019.1_pt1 | contig 10953 bp, 8 predicted proteins | sample 1597491 | NCBI WGS metagenome assembly OJNJ01 (sample SAMEA2452132, study PRJEB22498) | human gut metagenome | biome: human feces; feature: human gut; material: feces | place: Australia | collected 2012 | reverse complement strand
GAAGTCATCTTTTGTAATCAGTGCTGCCGCATAGCGGGCAATAAGCTGTTTTTCTTCTTTGTTGACACCTTTTTTCTGTGCAACAGATGGCTCTGCTGTTGTAATTCCAGCTTCAATCGCCACTGCACCTCCAAATACCTTATTTAACTTTCCGGCCTTGTCAAGCGCATTTAAATCGCGGCGAATTGTGGATTCGGAAATCTTTAGTTTTTCCTTGATCTCAGCCACTGTAACGCTGTTTTGTTCATCAAGCAGTTTCAAAATTAGTTCATATCGTTTTTCCGTAAGCATTGTATGGAGTTCTCCGGAGCATTATTTATTTTATGTCCTTCCCGTACTGGCTTAAATCTGTCTCAAGAATGATCTTTCTAATCGGCAAAATGCTTCCTGCTGATACTGAAAGCTCATCTACCCCCATTGCCAAAAACTCCTTTGTCAGACTGGTATCAGCACCAAGCTCACCACAGATGCCTGCCCAGATGCCAGCTTTATGCGCATTCTCTACTACCATACGGATCATTGCAAGAATTGCCGGATGATGCGGATCAAAGAAACGATCAAGCTTTGGATTCTGTCTGTCAACAGCAAGTGTATACTGCGTCAGATCATTTGTTCCAATGCTGAAGAAATCAACCTCCTTTGCAAGCTCACCGCTTACCATAACAGCTGCTGGTGTCTCAATCATAATACCCTGCTTAGGCTCTCCATAGGCAATACCCTGCTCATCAAGCTCTGCCTTTACTTCTTCTACGATTTCCTTAATCTTTCTTACTTCCCAAAGGCTTGTGATCATCGGATACATGATTGAAAGCTTTCCATATGCGCTTGCACGAAACAGCGCACGAAGCTGTGTCTTAAATACTTCCGGTCTGTCCAGGCAGATACGGATTGCACGATAACCCATTGCCGGATTCTCTTCGTGTGCCATATCAAAGTAATCAATCTGCTTGTCTGCGCCGATATCCAGTGTACGGATGATTACTTTCTTTCCTGCCATATTCTGTGCTACTGCTTTATAAATCTGGAACTGCTCTTCCTCTGTCGGATAATTATCTTTTTCCAGATAAATGAATTCACTTCTGAAAAGACCAATACCTTCTGCATCATTAGCCAGTACACTGGCTACATCGCCTGTGCTTCCGATGTTTGCGTACAGATGAATCTTATGTCCACCCTTTGTCTCTGTAGTTTTGCCTTTTAATTCTTTGAGCATTGCTCTCTGGCGCAACTCCTCGTCTTTCTGATCCTGATATTTCTTCAGGGTATCTGCATCCGGTTCCACAATAAGAGAACCGGTCTTGCCGTCTACAACTGCCATTTTCCCATCCATGCTGTCATCATATTCAATATTGATCAGCGCCGGGATATTCATAGTTCTTGCAAGGATTGCTGTATGGGAATTGGAAGAACCTTTCCTTGTAACAAATGCAAGAACTTTGCTCTTGTCCATCTGTACAGTTTCACTTGGAGCCAGATCCTCAGCAACGATAATAGATGGTTCTGCAGCATCCATATCTCCCTCATCGTGTCCTGATAATACACGTACCAGACGATCTGAAATATCCTTTACATCTGCCGCTCTTGCTTTCATGTAGTCATCATCCATCTGCGCAAACATGTCTGCAAAATTATCACCTGTTGTTGCTACTGCATACTCTGCATTTACATTCTCCGTACGGATAATGTTATCAATAGAATCCAGATAGTCCTCATCATCCAGCATCATCTGATGCACTTCAAAAATAGCAGCACCTGATTCTCCTACTTCCCGGAGTGCCTTATCATACAGTTTCTGAAGCTGTTCAACTGCTTTCTCTTTTGCTTCCTGCACACGTGTGATCTCTGCCTCCGGATTTTCTACCTTCGTACGCTTTACACTTGTGTCTGCTTTCTGCAAAATAGAAATCTTTCCAATTGCGATTCCTGAAAATACGGACTTACCTTCTAATACTCTCATTACTCCAATTCTCCTTATTAAAGATTATGGCATAACTGTCTGACATCTTCACAGTTACAGATTATTTTTCAAAAACTCTCTCATTACTTCGGCATCTGCCTCTTCATTCTCGCCTTCCACATGTACTGTTATCTGATCTCCCTGTTTTACTGCAAGATTCATAACACAGAACATCCGCTTCGCATCACCACTGTCTGTTCCTTTAAAAATAGTGATATTGCTCGTAATCTTTCCGGCTTCCTGCACAAGAAGCAGTCCGGGCCTTGCATGTATTCCAAATTTATCTTTGATGATATAGGTAAATGATACCATCCGCGAACTTCCTCCTGTATAAATAATTCTTTTTGAGATACTTCATTATAGCACAACCAGTCTTTGTACTTCCATATTTTTTTATTTTTTGTACAAATTTTAGCACATTTCTTGACATCTATACAAATTTGATTGTTTTTCTGTTTAAAATCCACAGAAAAATGGTTATTGTTCACTTCGTTTTCAATAACACGCTTTGCAGGATATTACCAGTAAACAGTAACTAAAAATGTTACAGAAAAACAGACTCAATATACAAAGGTATTGTACATCAAGTCTGTTTTATCTGTGCAGTGTTTATTCACTTCTCAACGCATCAATAGGATTTAAATTTGCTGCTTTCACAGAAGGAAGCAGTCCAAATACCACGCCTATCACTGTAGAAAACAATACTGCGATCACAATTGATGGCACACTGATCGCAGTAGGCGAACCGGTAACCTTTCCCACCACTTTCGACAGCCCGATTCCTGTTATTACTCCGATAATACCGCCAATACTGGTAAGTACGGAAGCCTCTGTCAGAAACTGTCCCAGAATAGTCTTCTTACGTGCCCCGATAGCCTTTTTCAGACCAATCTCTTTGGTACGCTCCGTAACAGAAACCAACATGATATTCATGACACCAATACCACCCACAAGGAGAGAAATACTTGCAATCCAGATCAGCTGATTATTTGTACTCTCACTGAGCTTCTGCATATTCTTAACCTGCTCCATGATATCTTCAGCTTTGTATTTCATGGTTGTATTTCCACCTGTATTCAGGGCTGCAATTAAATTATTCAGCGCATCTGCTGCTGCATTTCCCACCGTACTCATAGTATCTGTGCTGTCTGCTTTCACAATTACATTCTGAGGAACATCAAATTTAAAGGAAATCGGCCAGCAACTGTCCGGAATCATTACACTTCCTACAATCGACTGATAATAAGTGTAATATTCGTCAATACTGTTGATCGTCGGCTGATAATTCTCATCCTGCCGGATCACTCCCACAATCGTATATGGTTCCTGATTGATCTCCACAGTCTGCCCTACTGGGTTCTGTGACGGGAACAGATTCTGTGCCGCATTATCATCGATCAGCGCAACTTTATTGTAATTTTTGTAGTCATCTTTTACAAATCCCCGTCCTGACTGAATTATATATCCGCAGGTAGCCAGATAGTTCACATCAATCCCGTAAACACTTCCGCCTTCCAGACTGTTATTGTTATTATAAATAGATGCGCTGGTACTGTTATAATAAAAAGTTGCATTCTCAACATGGTCCAGATCTTTCACTTCTTCTTTTACATCATCTGTCAGAATCGGTGCTTTTGAAGAATTTCCATATTCCGCATCATATTGATTATCTCCATCATACAGATAAATATTTACTGTATTGGAACCTGCACCTATCAGGTCTTCCTTAATCTGCTCACTGGTTCCTTTGATGGTAGAAACAATTGCAATGATAGACGCAATACCAATAATGATACCCAGCATAGTCAGGAAGGATCTCATCATATGTGACCATATTCCCTGAAAAGCCAGGCGTATATTTTCAAGCATAAAATGTCTCCTTTCTCAATTAATATCCATACATCTGATCCAGAGTAACTTCTTTTGTCTTTGCGCCCTCTTTCACATCTTTTCCATAAGGAAATGCAATCAGATCATCTTCACTGAGTCCACCTTTGACAATCACACTGTAACCGCTGTCCACAGTTGCACCTACAGAAATCTCCTGCTTCTTCAGGACGCCTTTATCATCTTTATATACATAGTTTTTATTATTGTCATTTCTGACAAAAGCTTTCTGAATGACCATAATGTTCTCTGCAGCAGATGCTTCATAATTGACAGTAACCCAGTCCTGATCTTCCAACTGAAGTGTCTTGTCACTTACCACTGCTGTAAATGCATAATAAGACACATTTGGATTACTGCTTCCATAGAAGCTGTTTCCGGTTACAGGATATTCCGAAACATCCATAACATCTGCCTCAAAAGATCCGCTGGTATAACTTGTACAGTTAAGCTTTGTGCCTTCTTTAAAATCATCGAGCATCAGTTCACTCACAGAACCTACAACATAAAAACCATCACTGCTTTTTATCTTGATCAGAGCCTTACCGTCAGTTGTCTCACCACTTCCGGAATCCCCCACATAAGTAACCGTACCATCCAGTTTTGCAGTGATAAGCTTTTTATTAGCTTTCTTTTCCAGCTGTGATATCTTGATATCGCTTTCCTGGAGATCCAGCTTCAGACTGGCAATCTTACTCTTCTGATACTTAATAGCATCTGCCCTGGAAACAGGGGTTCCGGTAGGTTCATCATTCCCACCAGGATTATCATCTCCTCCATCATCCGGATTCTCATCATATTTATCTGCATCTGCCAGTGTGAATTCCACCTCTGCAAATTCATATACCGGTTTCTCCAGAAAACTTCCGTTTACCAGATAATAACCTGTGCAGGAGGTTTTCAGATCATCATAGTCCGCTATTGTATCATTCTGATGAAATTCCAGACGGTACCAGTAACCACCCTGATTAACAACTTTGGTTCCATCAGGACTGTATCCTGCAAGTTTATTAAAGAATGAACCCATTACTGTTACTTTTTCTTTTGCACTGCTACACAGATATACATGTGGATCGTCCTCTGTGCCACTTCCTGTAAACGGAACAGAATCTGCATCCAGTTTCTGATAAAACGGCTCGTCACCATCAGTGATATTCGGATCACCTTTTCGGTAATAAGGATCAAAATATGTGGTACGATCATCCAGTGTTGGCGTTGGCGTTGGTGATAATTCCGGTGTATCATTTTTTCCTGAATTAAAATCATCCTTCTCTCCGTCGCTGAATCCATTCGCTGAGGGATCCGAATATACCGGAATATCATTATCCGCAGATGTTCCATCTGATGAACCGCCTGTATTTCCGGTATCTGTTGAAGCATCATCTCCCGGTAAATCTGACTTGGATGAAGAATTGTCTGAGCCCGCATTATCCACTGCATCTCCATCTGTAAAAGCAGATAACAAAAACGGATGCATGGCTGCTGCCAGATAATTACCGGACATATCTGTTGCGGATGATAACGTATCATCCGGTTTCATATCATCATCGCCTGTATCATTATCAGTTCTTCCTGTTTTTGAATTCAGGTTATCGGCGTCTGTACCCGCATCTGTTTCCTCTACAGGTCCACCATTCTGAAGGCTGTTCAATCTGTTCACTGCTTTATTTAAATCCTGCTCCAGTTTCTGTTTTTTCAGCTTTGCTATATTCAGTTCCATTTCCACCAGAGTAGTATCAAAAGAAATCAGAGGATCCCCTTTTTTTACGGCATCTCCCTTTGTCACATAAATCTGATCAATAATCAGGTCTTTATCACCGTTTACTGTCTGTGTTGCACTGGATGTAATGGTTCCGTCAAGCGTGGTGGAAGGTGTATAAAATTCCTGCAGTAATCCGCTCACAGGAGTAACCGCCACTGTTTTCTGGCTGTTTTTCTTCAGCTGCATCAATCCCGCTGTAATTCCGCTTCCTGCGATTACCACCACAAGCACTCCTGCGAGGATTTTCTTTACTTTGCCCATGAAGATCACCTCTTTTCCTGAAGGATACCATCTTTGATCGTAACCACCCTCTTCGCATGTGCGGCAATATCCGCATCATGGGTGATCATCAATACAGATACCCCCTCATCATTCAGCCTCTGGAAAAGTTCCATAACCTGCGCACCGGATTTACTGTCAAGAGCACCTGTAGGTTCATCTGCAAGAAGAAGTTTCGGGTTATTGACGATCGCCCTGGCAATGGCAACCCTCTGCATCTGACCTCCTGAAAGCTGATTTGGCTTAAAATCCACTCTGTCCGCCAGGCCCACTCTGTCAAGTGCTTTCAGAGCGCGTTCTCTTCTCTCCTTCTTAGGTACCCTCGCATAATTTAATGGCATCTCAACATTTGCCAGAGCACTCTGCTTAGGGAGAAGATGAAAACTCTGAAAAACAAACCCTATCTTATTCAGCCGGATATCTGACATTTCATTCTCCGAACACGCCTTAATATCCACTCCATCCAGAAAAAAAGTCCCCTCTGTCTGCTTGTCCAGACATCCGATAATGTTCATCAGAGTAGTTTTTCCCGAACCAGATGGTCCCATAATTGCCACGTATTCTCCTTCTTCCATGGAGAAATTCACATCTTTTAATACCGGAACCTTCATTTTACCCTGCTGATATTCTTTATATATACCCTTTAATTCCAGTATCATTCGATCCCCTCCACGTCTTCACCTGCGCTCATACCAGGTGCCTCATCGATTGGTACAAGTTCCTCATTTGGATCAATCGAGTCATCCGAACTGTCGTCTTCAGAACTCTCTTCCATATCTGGATCTGTATAGGCTTCCCCATCTGCGGAATCTGGCTGTTCATCATCCATATTTCCATGATCAGCATCCATATCTGTAATCCCGTCCGCGCCTCCGCTCATTGTCTGAGCCAGATCTCCGATCTCTGTTTTTTCGCCTTCTTCCAGAGCCGCTGTCGGGAATGCAATCGCATCTTTCTTTGTAAGGCCCTCAACAATCTTATATTCTCCAAGATCATCATCATGTTCTCCAAGTGTTACATAACGCTTCTCCAGTCTGTTCTTATCGCTGGCTGCCCATACATACGGTTCATTGGTATCTGTGTCCAGAATATAGTAATCACTGAGCCACAGACCGTCTTTTTTCTCATCCTGTCCGATGTCACGTTCTATGTACACATGCTGTCCAAGCATCAGATTCTCAGAGGAATCCAATTCCACATAAAAAGGATAAGAAGTAGACGTTGTCTGATCATCGGAACTGGTACTTGCCATACCCATATACATATCATTACTGCTGTCATCTGAAGTTCCATTATTCACATCTACGGATCCCATCGTTCCTTTCCATGTTTTACTGCTGTCTACTCTGGAACGGATGATCACTGCCTCTCCGGGTACAATAGAATCCCTGTTCTGTTCATTAACTTTACCTTTTACTCTGTAAGCACCTGTACTGAGAATTGTAATAAATGCAGAACTGTCCGAACTTCCGTCACCTGACGACATGCTACTGTCCATTGCACTGCTGTCATCCACAGAATCACCGTCGTCACTTGTCATTTTGGAAGTGTCAATTTTCTGTATCACACCATCTATTTCACTTCGAACCTCTGTATTCTGTGTTGCGCTCTGAAGTTTATCAATTTCAGACTGTTTACTCTTCTGACTATATTCATTCTTCTTGAGATTCATTTTGTTAGTCTCGATTTCAATGGTATAGGACAACTGATCTTCGGCCTTTGCTTTTTTCTTCTCCGCTTCCAGCGTAGCTATCTGTTCTGTCAGGCTGATCTGTTCATTTTTTAATCTGTCCAGATCCAGTTGCGCCTGCTTCAGATCATCCTCAATACTGCTGAGATCATATTCAAAAAGAAGCTGTCCGGCCTTTACCTCTTCTCCGGTCTTAACTTCCACTTCTTTTACTTTTCGTCCACTTTCTATTTTTACGTTTACAGTTTTCTGCGGTTCTACCACACCGGAAAACCGATTTACCGCTGTTGTTTCAGATCCGGTGATCACACTTACTTTTGACACATACACAATAGAATCACCGGTTCCACTCTGACCGTTTCCTTTAAAGTGATACCAGACTCCGGTTCCGATACCGCCTGCTGCGATCAGGATTCCCAAAACGATAATAATACGTTTCTTCATAAATTGCCTCCTTGATATTGTCACCTTGTTCAGGCTAACATCTATTATACACTACTGCTTCTTTGTATTATTATTATTCATTTTCCTATCATATCAGATTCCGTCTTAAAATAAAAGCTTTGTAACCAAATGGCAACATTTTTCACAATTTTTTCACGTTTTTCTTATGAATTTCGTTCACCTTTTTCACTTTTTTGACAGTCAGTACAAAATCTGTTAAAATAAACAGAAAAGTAACTGTCAAACAGTTGCACAGAAAGCACTGTGAAAGGAAAGAACACGTATGAATATAAACAAACACCTGATTCTTCTTTTCTCTGTCTTATTTTTTCTTTTTGCTGTATCTGTAAGCAGCGGCTGTTTCCGCAAAAATGAGTCAGATGTAAAGAGTGTAGTCAGAAATGAACTGGATCAGTTAAAAAATCTCGATTCAGAAACTACGCAAAAATACATACCCTATACAGAGCTGTTCCCCGATGCCACAGAGAATACTGATTTAACTGATGAAATCAATGAAACCTTTTCTCTCTTTTTCCGGAAATTTAATTACAAAATTTCGGATGTCATCGTCGGCACAGCCAATCATTCTGCCACTGTTTCTGTCAAACTGACCACAATCGATTCCAAAGTTCTTGCCAGAGATTTTAAAGCAGAACTTCTCCGGACACAGATCACAGAGTCAGCCCAGGCACAAAAAGGAAATATCAAAGATTCTTCCAGATCTCTTGAGGCTCATTATCTGATCCTGAATCATCTTTTAAACACAAATGACTATGATACAGCTGAGACAGACTGTAACATACAGCTTGTCAATACAGGCAATGATAAAAAGGAAAAATGGAAGATCCAGCGTACCAATTCTCTGGAAGATGACCTTGTCGGCGGTCTTATAGCTGATCTGGCAGATCCGGATATCCTTTCACCGGAAGATACCCTGACCGTCTATCTTGACACTCTACAGAAACTGGATTTGAAAGAAATGACATCTTATCTGGGTGTAGTAAATATCATGAATACATCCGATACTGCAAAAAATTCCATTGCCTCAGCACTTGCCGAACAGATTCATAAAAATTTTAATTATGTCATTAAATCCAGCAGTGAAAATGGATACAATGCCACTGTTACAACTGAAATTACAACCTTTGACAGTGATTCGATCCTGGCTGATTATCAGGAAAAGCTTGATAAATATCTGGCTTCTGCTGACGCAGTTATCGATGGCTCCCAGAAACGATACGAGAAATCTTTCGAAATTCTTCTGAACAGCATCAATGATAATACCGTTACTACCGTCAATGATGTAGATTTTGTTCTAATCAATGATGGGGTATCCTGGAAACTTCAGGATGAGGGAAATACTTTGGGAAATGCTATTTTCGGTACTTTGACAGATTCTCCTCTCGAGACTTCTGATTCTGAGGATGAAAATATTTCTGCCGATACAGATAAGCAGACAGATGATAATACTTCTACTGAAAGCAGTTCCAATTAACGATTAGTCAATCGGATATTCGCAATCCGCTTCCGCTACTTGCTCATAACCAAATAACTGCTTCGCAGTTTGGTTAAACAACTAAAAAGGCCACCATATCACAGAAATGTTCCTTTCCCGAATCATTCTATGATATGGTGGTCTTTTTAATCTTTGTCTTATTCTTTTTACATCCCCGTTATAATTTTGATAAACAGTAAAACCAGAACGATCAGAATAATCGGTCTTACGATTTTATTTCCATTTTTCATTACCATTCCAGATCCTACATAATGCCCTGCAATGGAAAAAACAGAAGCTGCAAGTCCAAGATATATGACAATCTTTCCACTAAATAAAAAAACAACTAATGCCATTATATTAGAAGAAAGATTTGCAAGTTTCATAGTTCCGGAAGCTTTCGCTACGGGAAGTTTTGCTACTCCTGTATATAAAATAAGCAGAAACGTACCAGTTCCCGGCCCATAAAAGCCATCGTAGCAGCCAACAGCCAGAGAACACACCGCACACAAAATCCACTGTTTCTTTCGGGAAATCTCTACATTGCTGTTATCATCCAGATTTTTCTTCTTCATTACATAAAACGCAACAATAGGAAGTACTGGAATCAGCATCCATTTTAATATCTTATCACTGGCAAGAAGCGCAATATGAGCGCCTGCAAAAGAACCAACAAGAGCCATGGAAATACATGGCAGTGCAACTCCCCAGTCTACAAATTTATTCTTACATAAACGTGCTGTTGAAATCGCTGTCCCAGTTGCCGAGGATAATTTATTCGTTGCTATCGCATTGTGCATCGGAACCCCTGCAAGCAGATACGCAGGCAGGGAGATCAAACCACCCCCGCCTGCGATAGAATCAACTAATCCTGCAAGGAATACCAACGGGCATACAATCAAAAACGTCTGAATTGTAAGCTCCATCCTTATTCAGTTACTTCCTCCGGTCTTACTTCCAGTTCCAGTTCTTTTAACTGCTCCTCGCTTACGCGGCTCGGAGACTGAGTCATCAGACAGGAAGCATCTTTAACCTTCGGGAATGCGATTACGTCACGGATGCTGTCAACTTTCGCCATAAGCATTACCAGACGGTCAAGTCCGTATGCCAGTCCGGCGTGAGGCGGAACTCCATATTTGAATGCATTCAGAAGGAAACCAAACTGTTTGTAAGCTGCATCTTTCGTAAATCCAAGCATCTCAAACATTTTTTCCTGAATATCATTCTGATGGATTCGAACACTACCTCCACCGATCTCATTACCATTCAATACGATATCATAAGCTTTTGCACGGATTTTTCCAAGATCTCCACTCTCGATCAGTGGGATATCCTCTTCCATCAACATCGTAAATGGATGGTGCATTGCTGTATAGCGGTTTTCTTCTTCACTCCACTCAAGAAGCGGGAACTCTGTGATCCACATAAATTTGTACTCA
>OJNJ01002008.1_pt1 | contig 10993 bp, 5 predicted proteins | sample 1597491 | NCBI WGS metagenome assembly OJNJ01 (sample SAMEA2452132, study PRJEB22498) | human gut metagenome | biome: human feces; feature: human gut; material: feces | place: Australia | collected 2012 | reverse complement strand
AGTTTTGCAGAACTTCTACAACAGAAGCACCTTTATGGTTGGCTGCTGCTTTCAATACTTCTACCGAAGCGGCACCATCTACTGCAATACAGCGTGCGAAGAAGCGTCCGCGGGCGCCGAATGCCAGTTCAGCGGGACGGAAAGGATCTTCCACGGTTCCGTAAGGAGAAGACTTGGTTACAAGTCCGCGTTCCGAAGTCGGTGAATATTGTCCTTTTGTCAGACCATAGATACGGTTGTTCAACAGAATCATATTCAGGTCGATATTACGGCGTAAAGCGTGGATGAAGTGGTTACCACCGATTGCCAGACCGTCACCGTCGCCGGAAATCTGCCAGATAGTCAAATTTGGATTGGCTACTTTAGCTCCTGTTGCAATAGCGGCTGCACGTCCGTGGATGGTGTGGAAACCATAGGTATTTACATAATAAGGCAGACGGGAAGAACAACCGATACCCGAAATTACGGCAATATCGTGCGGAGCTGTTCCCAGTTCGGCCATGGCTTTGTGCAGTGAATTCAGGAAAGCGTGGTCACCGCATCCCGGACACCAGCGTGGCTGACCTGATTTATAATCTTGTACGGTATATACTTTATCGCTCATCTTTTATTCCTCCAATAATTTAGTGAATGCATCTATCAATTCTCTCGTGACGAAAGGCTGTCCTTTCACCTGGTTGAACTGGCTGATGTTCAATCCGGGCACTTTCATGCGCAAGTAACCTGCAAATTGTCCCAGATTCTGTTCAGCTACCACGATTTTCTTATATTTACGCAACACATCGGCAGTGTTCTTCGGCAGCGGATTGATGTATTGGAAGTGAGCGAAAGCCACTTTCTTTCCATGTTCGCGCATATAGTCCATAGCCAGACGGAGATGTCCGTAAGTACCGCCCCAGCCAACAATCAGCAAGTCTGCGTCCTCGTCACCCAATACTTCGAGTTCGGGGATATAGTCTGCAATCTTATCCACTTTGGCCTGACGCAGATGAACCATCTTATTGTGGTTTTCCGGTTCGGTAGAGATAACGCCTGTTTCGTTGCTCTTTTCAAGACCACCGATGCGGTGCATGAATCCTTCAGTTCCCGGAGTAGCCCAGTAGCGTACGCCTGTTTCCGGATTACGTTGGTAAGGAGTCCAGTTGCCGGCCATATCCGGGGTCACATACGGAGGATTGATGGCAGGATATTCATCCAGGTTAGGAAGTTTCCATGCGGCAGAACCGTTAGCTACGAAAGCATCAGTCAGCAATACAACCGGAGTCATGTGTTCCAAGGCAATCTTGCATGCCATATAAGCGGCGTCGAAACAGTTGGTCGGCGATGTTGCAGCGATTACAGGCATCGGGCTTTCGCCGTTGCGTCCGTAAAGGGCTTGTAATAAGTCGGTCTGTTCTGATTTAGTAGGAAGACCGGTAGACGGACCGCCACGCTGTACATTGACAATCACCAATGGAAGTTCACCGATTACAGCAAGGTTCATCGCCTCACTCTTCAGGCAAACACCGGGGCCGGAAGTCGTAGTCACTGCCAAAGCACCGGCAAAAGCGGCACCAACTGCAGAAGCACAACCGGCTATTTCATCTTCGCACTGTACGGTTTTGACTCCCAATGATTTATGTTTAGCTAATTCGTGCAGAATATCAGTAGCCGGAGTGATAGGATAAGAACCCAGGTAGAGCCCCAGACCTGCTTTTTCAGCTGCGGCAATCAGTCCGTAAGCGGTTGCTTTATTACCGTTGATATCTGTATAAAGTCCTTTTGATTTCGGAGCTTTGCTTTCAATCTTATAAGTAGAGACAGAAGCATGAGTGTTTGCTCCGTAGTTGAAGCCATCGTTCAATACCTTAATATTAGCTTCTGCTATTTCGGGTTTCTTGGCGAATTTCTCGCGCAGCATTTTTTCAGCAGCAGCAAGGTTACGGTTGAACAACCAGCAAACCAATCCGAGTGCAAACATATTTTTGCAACGGAGAATCGATTTGTTATCCAATCCGGAGTCTTTCAGGCTCTCTTTGCACATGGAAGAGATAGGAACTTCCAATACTTCCTGTTTTATTCCTAATTCTTCAAAGGGATTGTTGGTTTTAAATTGTGCCTTTTCCAAATCTCTGGCTTCGAATGAGTCGGAGTCGGTGATGATAAGTCCTTGCGGTTTACAGAATTTGATTTGTGTTTTCAGTGCGGAAGGGTTCATAGCCACCAATACGTGGCAACGGTCTCCGGGAGTGTAAACTTGTCCGGCGCCGATGTGGACCTGGAAACCGGAAACACCGGTTAGCGAACCTTGCGGGGCGCGGATGTCTGCCGGATAGTCAGGGAATGTACAGATGTCATTTCCTACCGTAGCCGACACGTTCGAGAAGATGTTGCCGGCCAGCTGCATACCGTCGCCGGAGTCGCCGGAGAAACGTACTACTACTTCCTCCAATTCTTTAACCATCATTTCGTCTGCCATAACTTTAATTACTATATTTAATTTAAAAACTGATTTTACTTTCAATTTGTGAGCGCAAAGGTCGGAAAGTTAATCGAATTATCAAAATAAATCCTACTTTATTGTCCTATTGACGCCAATTATTTGAAATATCTGAAAGGAACCTGCATTTTTATTCTTGTTAAATCGACAGAAACCGTTATCTTTGCAAGCAAATTTGAAGCGGCCTTGTAGTTCAACGGATAGAATAGAAGTTTCCTAAACTTTAGATAGGGGTTCGATTCCCCTCGGGGCTACTACAGAAGAATCTATGAGAGTGGTGTTGTTTTGCTTTCATATTGTATCAAGTTTTAAGTGTAACAATAGCTTCTTTTAAGATGAACGTCTTATAGCTTCTATTTGTTTTAATAATCAATAGAAAAAGCCTCTACCGAATGTTCGGAAGAGGCTTTTCTATTTGTGGAGTTTATTATTCTTCCGTAGCTGGTACTACGACTTTTTTGTTCTTCATCATGTTGTATGCAATCGGAGATGCAATGAACAGTGATGACAATGTACCGATAACAACACCCAAGATCATTGCGAATGCAAAGCTGCGGATTGAATCACCGCCAAGGATGAAGATACACAGCAATACGATCAATGTACTTAATGATGTATTGATAGTACGTGCAAGTGTAGTATTCAATGAATCATTGAACAACTGACGTTTGTCACGTTTTGGATACAGGCCGAAGAATTCACGTACACGGTCGAAGATTACCACCTTGTCATTGATAGAGTAACCGATAGCTGTCAGGATAGCACCGATAAACGTTTGGTCAATTTCCAGTGAGAATGGAACGATACCCCATAACAATGAGTAAGCACCGATAATCATGATGGTATCGCATGATAGAGCTACGATAGAGCCAATACTATATGCGATGTTACGGAAACGGATTAAGATATACAGACCGATAGCGATCAAAGCCAGTACTACGGAATAGATAGCACCTGTTTTGATATCGTCTGCGATACTCGGACCCACTTTTTGAGAACTTACAATACTACCACCAGTGTGATTGTCACGGTCGATAAAGGTAGCTAGAGTGATGTTTTGAGTCAGCACAGGTTTCAAAGTCTCATATAAATATGCTTCGATTTGAGAGTCAACATCGTTTCCTGCATCTTCAATACGGTAGTTGGTGCTGATACGTACAGTTTTCTTATCTGTACCGATAGCGATAACACTAACGTTAGCATCACCGAACTTGCTGGAGATCAATTCACGAATCTGTTCGGGTTCTACCGGATTCTCGAACTGTACCTTGAAGTTACGTCCACCGGTAAAGTCGATACTCTGGCTTAAACCGCGCATGGCAAATGAACCGATACAAACGAGGATGATGGCTACAGTGATGATAAGGGATTTTTTGTTTGTTCCCATAAAATCAAAACGTGTGTTGGTCATCAAGTTTCTTGAAACAGGGGTTGTGAATGTAAGGTTCAATAGTTTGTCCTTGTTCATGAAGTGTTCGTAAACTATACGGGTCATGAATACAGCGGTGAAGAAGGATACTAGAATACCGATAATCAATGTCGTAGCAAAACCACGGATCGGACCGGTACCGAAGTTAAACAGAATGATACCTGTGATGATGGATGTCAGGTTCGAGTCGAAGATAGCGGAGAATGCGTTGGAATAACCGTCAGCAAGTGCTTTCTTCACACCTTTACCGGCACGAAGTTCTTCTTTTGTACGTTCGTAGATAAGTACGTTCGCATCCACTGCCATACCTAGTGACAACACCATACCGGCAATACCGGACATTGTCAATGCTGCCTGGAAGGAGGAGAGGACACCTAATACGAAGAAGAAGTTCAGGAACAATGCACCATTGGCAATCATACCCGGTATGAAGCCGTACATCATACACATATAGATCATCAACAGAATCAGAGCCACTACGAATGAGAATACACCTGCATTGATAGATTCCTGACCCAATGACGGACCAACGATATCTTCCTGTACGATGTGAGCCGGAGCCGGCATCTTACCTGATTTCAATACGTTTGCTAAGTCCTTTGCCTGTTCAGGAGTGAAATGACCTGTAATCTGTGAACGTCCACCTGTGATTTCAGAGTTTACGTTTGGTGCAGAATATACATAGTTATCAAGAACGATAGCGATAGAACGACCGATGTTTTGTTTAGTCAACTGTGCCCAACGACGTGCACCGTCAGAGTTCATTGTCATGCTGACAGCCGGTTTGCTGTATTGGTCGAATTCATCTTTCGCGTCTGTTACTACATCACCTTCCAACGGAGCTTTACCGTTGCGTTCGGTAGACTTGATAGCATATAATTCGAACGTCTGTCCTTTCTTGTCAAATTCAGAAGGAGAAACACCCCATTTCAAACGAAGGTCTTTCGGGAGTTCTGCTTTAACTTCCGGCATAGCCAGATATTTGTTGATATCAGCAGTGTCTTTGTAGTTAGCGTAACCGATCACAGGACCTTGTCCGCTAGAGTTCAACTGCAGGATAGCCAACAGAGGGTATTGCTTTTTAATTTCTGCCAGGTTAGCTGTTGAATTATCTTCAGTAGTTGTAGCATCTCCTTTCAGGGCAGCAGCAAGACTGTCGGCAGCACTTACGTTTTTCTTGGCCGGAGTAGCTTCTGCAAGCGGAGCTTCTTTGGTGGAATCTACAGCAGTAGAGTCTGCACCTGTCTCCTGCGCTAATACAGCACGCAATTTAGCATCAGCAGATTGCATGGCAGGAAGAACTTCTTTAGCTGTATAAGTTTCCCAGAATTCCAGGTTAGCAGAACCTTGGAGAAGTTTTCTCACACGTTCCGGCTCTTTGATACCCGGCAATTCCACCATGATACGACCCATTTTGTCTTCCAGGCTCTGGATATTCGGCTGAACAACACCGAAACGGTCGATACGTGTACGAAGTACGTTATATGAGTTTTCAACAGCAGCTTTTACTTCTGCTCTCAATACTTTTTCAACTTCTGCATCCGATGATTTCTGGTTAACTTTGTCTTTCAACTGTTGTGTTGCGAAGAGTTCGGAAAGTTTTGCGTTAGGAGCAGCTTTGTGGTATTCTCTGACAAATAGCGTGATGATATCATCCTGGCTGTTTACAGCCTGTTTTGCAGCTTCTGCCAATGCATTGTTGAAAGCTTCATCCGGCTTGTTGTCAGCCAGTGCTTTGATAACATCAGGTACAGAAACTTCAAGGATAACGTTCATACCACCTTTTAGGTCCAAACCTAAACTAATCTCCATCTCACGACATTGTTTCAGCGTCCAGTTACCCAACCACACTTTCTCATTGGAGAGAGAGTCGAGGTAGTCTTGTTCCACTTTCGGGTCGCCGTTCGCAATTTCTTTCGCCTTGTTGGTATAATGGCGTGTTACGAAGGAGAAGGAGAGATAGAACACACATACCAGTGTGAGTAATACCGCAAAAACCTTTACAAATCCTTTGTTTTGCATTTTACTTTTAATTTATGATGATTACTTTTTTAATTTAATTTTCAGTTAAATTCTGTCGTACACAAGTTCTTTTTGCCGCATACAAGGCTGCAAATATAGTTTTTTTTTCACATTCATGTGTAATAAGCCCTCAAATATTTGATGTTTAAGGGCTTTTTTGCTGAATTATTTCATTCCTCTGTTTTTCAGTAGTGGTTCCAGGCTTGGTTCCGCTCCACGGAAATTCTTATAAAGCACCATCGGGTCTTCGCTGTCTCCCTTCTCCAATACGTTATGGCGGAACAGGTCGGCGGTGTTTTTATCAAAAATACCATGTTCTTTGAAAGCTTCGAAAGCATCATTGTCCAATACGTTGGCCCATAGGTAACTATAGTATCCGGCTGCGTATCCGCCAATGATATGATTAAAGTAAGTCACGCGATAACGCGGTGCTATTTCGGGAATCAAGTTAAGCTTGTCCATCGCTTCTTTTTCGAATGCAAGCATATCCAGATTCTTTACATCTGTTATCGTGTGCAGGTTCATGTCGAGGATGGCGGCGGCCAGTAATTCGGTGGTCATGAAGCCCTGGTTGAAAGTTTTCTGTTGCAGTATCTTCTCGATGATTTCGTCGGGTATCACTTCTCCTGTCTGATAATGTTTGGCATACATTTTCAGCACTTCGGGTTCAGTCGCCCAGTGTTCGTTGATTTGAGAAGGAAGCTCTACAAAGTCGCGTACCACGTTGGTTCCCGATGTTCCTTTGTATTCGCATTTTGTCAGCAGTCCGTGCAGGGCGTGACCAAATTCGTGAAACAGGGTTTCCACTTCATCCATGGTCAATAAAGAGGGGGTGTCGCCTACCGGCTTGGTAAAGCTGCAAACGTTGCATACCAATGGACGGGTTGTTCCGTGTTGCTCACGATAGTTGCTCATCCATGCACCACCGCTTTTCCCGGGACGTGGGAAATAGTCTACATAGAAGATACCGAGCTGGGAACCGTCTGCGTCTTTCACTTCAAAGACTTCTACATCAGGGTGATAAGTTGGTATGCCTTCCAGTTTGCTTAGGGTGATGCCATATAATTTGTTGGCTACGGCGAAAGCACCATCGCGTACATTCTCCAGTTTGAAGTAAGGTTTTGTATCCTCTTCAGACAGGTTGTATTTTTCTTTCCGCAGTTTTTCGGTATAATACCACCAGTCCCATGCTTCCAGTTTTTCTCCTTTTCCTTCCTTATCCATTAATTTCTGAAGTTCGGTAGCTTCTGCTTTTGCTTTTGGCAGTGCGTAGCTCCAGAGGTTATTTAAAAGGCTCATTACGTTGTTGGCGTTCTTTGCCATGGTTTCATCCAGGACGAAGTTTGCATAACAGTCGAAACCTAATAAGTTCGCTTTTTCCAGGCGGAGAGAAACGATCTTGCGGATGTTTTCCTTGTTATCGTTCCCGTCGTTGTTGTTGCCGCGGTTGATATAAGCTTTGTATATTTGCTCCCGGAGCGGGCGATTTTCAGAATATTGCAGGAAAGGCAGACGGCTGGCATTGTGCAGGGTGAACAACCATTTTCCCGGTTGTCCGGCTGCTTTCGCTTCTTCGGCCGCACTTTGGCGGAACCATTCAGGCAATCCTGCCAGATCTTCTTCCTTGTCAACGAAAAGTTGGAAGGCATTATTCTCATTCAGCACATTGTTGCTGAAAGTGATGCCAAGTGTAGAAAGCTCCTTGTTGATTTCGCGGAGGCGAGCTTGGTCCTTTTCGCCAAGGTTCGCTCCGGAACGGATAAATCTTTTATAAGTCTTGTCCAGCAGACGTTCTTGTTCCGACGTCAGGTTCAATGAATCTTTCTTTTGGTAGACATCGTTCACCCGTTTGAATAGTTTCCCATTCAGGGAGATATTGTCATTATGTTCCGAAAGAACCGGTGCCAGTTTGATGGAAAGTGCGGTCAGCGAATCAGTCGTTTCCGCATCTGTCATATTGAAGAAAATGATGCTTACCCGGTCTAAGATGGGTGCGCTGTTATCCAAAGCCACAATCGTATTTTCGAATGTCGGAATTTCCGGGCTTTCGATGATGGCTTCGATATTTTGATTCTGTTCTTCTATACCTTTTAGAAAGGCAGGTTCATAGTGCTCTAATTTAATCTTGTCGAAAGAAGGAACACCATACTCGGTTTGAAACTCTGTAAAGAAAGGATTGCTTTCTGTTTTCGTAGCACAGGAGTACATCATACAACTTACTGCTAAAATGGTTAGTGTCTTTTTAATCATCATAAGTGTTTTTTATTAGAGTTTTCAGTTCTTATCGTTTACTGATATAGCACCAGATCGGGTAATGGTCTGATGCCTTGATAGACCGGTCTACCGTGCAATTGTAGGCTTTCAGGTTGGGGCTGATCAAGATATTGTCTATGCGGAAATAGAACTTGTTCTGATTGTAGGAAATACCCAATCCTTTACCGGACTGTGTGAATGCATCGTCTAGTTTTTGAGTCAGGATGCGATGGGTATATGAGATAGAACCGTCGTTGAAATCGCCGCATACTATGGTTGTCGGATATTTACTTTCTGCAATGGTTTTAGCCACAGAATCTGCTTGTGTAGCCCGGATAGCCGATGCTTCCGCCAGTTTTCTTATTAATTGCCTAAGTCCGGTTTTTACTTTCTTGGCATTCGGGTCTTTAATCATATCCTCATACATCCCTCTGTCTTCTTTGGTGAGCTTGTTGGATTCCAGGTGGTTGTTGATTAATGTAAGAGTGTCGTTATTCACATTCAGTACATATTTCATGGAGCCGTTATAATTACTTTCATATTCGATGGGATGTATCGAGAGTATGGGGAACTTGGAGAAACAGGCAAGTTGCACATCTCCTTTCCCTTGTTGGTGGACGGATTGGTAAGGATAGGCTTTCAATGCTTTTTTAATGTCCTGTTCCGTCAGGTATTTCTTGTTGGTAGCGGTGTTATATTCTTGCAGACAGATAATATCGGCGTTACTATCTACAAGATAAGACAATACCGGGTTTTTTCCATCTTTCTTCTCCAAATTGTTGAAACTCATTACGTTGTAGGATAGGATTTTGATGCTTCCTTCCGGTATGGTTTTAGTGGTGGAGTTAAAAGGAATATAAGTCCGTATCTGCGGAATACAAATTAGAAAACCGATGGCAGGCAAGAGCGCATAGCGGTAATTGACAAATGCCCAGAAGCCGATAAAAATCAGATTAATCGTCAGGAATATCGGAAATGCAAGTCCCAAGCTGGAAGCAAGTGGATTTATTTTCGGGTTAAGGTAAGGGCTATAAGCGCTTAATATCAACGTTCCCACGAAGAGAGCGTTGACAGCAAGTATCAGATATGCGACAAATTTGCCAATATGTTCCATTCCTTTATCTTTTGCTTGCGTCGAACAAGCTTTTCTTTTCTTCAGTTGTCAGACTGTCGTAACCGGATTTCTTTAGTTTTTCCAAAATACGGTCCACTTCATCAGACTGTGCTTTTTTGTGGGCATTGTAATCATAATCCTTCTCGCGACCGGTGGCACTGTTTCCATAGTGTACCTTCATTTTCGGTTTCCGTTTCCATGTTTTCTTTTGAAACAAGGAGGTGAAACCATCCAGAATCCAGTTGATCCAGGAAGTCAAATCAGTTCCTTTACTTAGGCTGGCAGCAAACCAAAGTCCTGCAAGAGCACCGCCCAGGTGGGCGATATGTCCTCCGGCATTACTTGAGGTGATGGATAATACATCGATTCCGATAACAACCAGTGCCAGATATTTGAGACGGATAGCACCGAAAAGAAAAAGTTGCACCCTGTAATTTGGTTCACGATAAGCCGTAGCAGCTACGATGGCTAATACGGAAGCTGATGCTCCTACCAATGTTGCACCCGCCACTTGCGAACTGAATAAAGGAAATACATTGTAGGCAACCATATACAGTAAACCTCCACAGATACCTCCTAATACATATAGTCCTCTTAAATGCTTGGCCGAGAAAAAGTAGAGAAACAAACTTCCGAACCAATACAGCCAAAGCATATTGAATAGAATATGCAGGATACCGGCATGCATAAACATATAAGTAAATAACGACCACGGCTGATGAATAAATCCGATAAAGGATGCCGGCAGGGCAAATATACCGAATATATCGGGGGTACTTACTTCAAACAGTCGCAAGAAAACGTTAATCAACGTGCCGATCAGAAAGATGCCTACGTTGATATAAATCAGTTGGATGAAAATATTTCCTCTTCTGAATGTCTCCTTTAAATCAGCTATAATATGTCCCATTGTTATTGCTTTTTTTTCTCCAATACAAAATCAGGATCAATCCAAATAACATTCCTCCCAGGTGAGCAAAGTGAGCGACATTGTCTCCGGCGCTATTGGCAAGTCCTGACCATAATTCAATCGCGGCGTATCCTATAACGAAGAACTTCGCTTTGATAGGAAATGGCAGCGGGAAGATAAACAACCGGTTATTGGGAAATAACATACCGAATGCCAGCAATATGGCGTAAACGGCTCCCGAAGCACCTACGGTGGTCATCATGTTCAGATACTCTTCCATTGGGATAACACCTGTACCTATATTCACTTGTGCGTAGTGGCTAAGTTCCGTTACATATTGAATATACTGTACCCCTTCCTGGATAAGTCCCGCACCGATACCGCAGAGAATATAGTAAAAGAGGAAACGTTTGGGTCCCCAGGTTTGTTCGAGAATCGGTCCGAACATAAAAACGGCAAACATATTAAAGAAAATGTGGCTGAATCCGCCGTGCATGAACATATAAGTGATTAGCTGTGCCGGATTAAAGTCACTTGCAAGGAAAAAATGTAATCCCAGATAATTCGTTAAATCCAGGCCGTAACGTTGGGCTACGATTGTCCCGAAAAATACTAGTACATTGATAATTATCAGGTTTTTAGTTACAGTTGGCATCATTTTTATTTCTGAATATTTAGATAATAGACGCAAAAGTACGAATAAATTCTGTTTTAAAGCATGAAAAACGCTTCCTATTAGCTCTTTTTCAATAATTTGCTGCGTTTTTTTTATGTTTTTATTTGATA
>OJNJ01001992.1_pt1 | contig 11056 bp, 9 predicted proteins | sample 1597491 | NCBI WGS metagenome assembly OJNJ01 (sample SAMEA2452132, study PRJEB22498) | human gut metagenome | biome: human feces; feature: human gut; material: feces | place: Australia | collected 2012 | reverse complement strand
ATAGAAGAAAGGGGATGCGCTAACCGTCCTTCTCAGGACTTTTGCAACATCCCCTAAAATGTGAACGACGTTTTCCTAATTCAAAAAAGCTTGCTAAACACCAAGGAGTCGAAAAATAGCCTCAAATCTACGGATCAGAATCCGGGCACCGACTGCCTTTTCAAAGAAGCCTAGGAAAAAATATCTAACGCTCAGCTTATTAACCACACAGGTCAGGATTTCTGCCTAGTGGGTATTTTGTTTTTGGCTAAAAACCGCTAGAGTGTCGATCATAATTATTCACCCGACCAAAAGGCCCAACATGATCGACAAGGCAACCAGAGAGAAGATTATTTCCTTAATTCATCGGGAGGTTGTGCCGGCGCTGGGATGCACTGAACCGATTGCAGTATCACTGGCAGTTGCCAAAGCAACCGAGCTCTTAGGTATGCAGCCTGAAGAAATCAACCTTGGCCTTAGCGGGAACATCATTAAGAACGCAATGGGAGTCGGCATACCGGGAACCGGGATGATCGGGCTTCCGATCGCAATCGCCCTTGGAAGTCTCATTGGAAAATCCGAATACGGTCTCGAGGTCCTCAAAGAAGTCTCCCCAGAAGCTGTCGAAAGAGGAAAAGCTTTTATCGAGTCGGTTCCAATCAATATCAAACACTTGCCGGACTCTCCTTCTAACCTTCATGTTGACGTTGAGGTCCGAGCGCAAGGTCATTCGGCTAGGGCGGTTATTTCGCGAGAGCACACGCTCTTTGTCCTCTTGGAAAAAGACGATGAGGTGATTTTTGCGGAAGAAGAAGGTTCCGGGAACGGTGATGCTCAAGACGCAGATGATGTACAACTGAATTTCAGAATGGTTTTTGATTTTGCGACGACGGCTCCGTTAGAAGAAATCCGATTTATGAAAGAAGCTCAGAGACTTAACGAAGAGGCCGCGGAGTTCGCATTAAAAGGTGACTACGGTCATTCCCTTGGAGCAATGATCCGGAACAACGGAATGAAGTACATGGGCGATTCAACCCTGGCCCATATGGTTGAATTTACTTCGGCCGCATGTGATGCTCGCATGGGCGGAGCAACCGTTCCTGTGATGTCTAATTCCGGCAGCGGCAACCAAGGAATTACCGCGACTTTGCCGGTAGTTGTTTTCGCTAAAGATATGAACGCGAGCGAAGAGCAGATGATTCGGGCCTTGACACTTAGTCATTTGACCAGTGTCTACATCAAGCAAAGTCTTGGGCGCTTATCGGCCCTTTGCGGCTGTGTTGTAGCTTCGACCGGAGCATCTACTGCTATCACTTGGCTAATGGGCGGCGGATATGAAGACGCGTGTGCCGCCGTCAAAAATATGGTAGCTAACTTGTCAGGGATGCTTTGTGACGGAGCCAAGCCCGCCTGTTCCATGAAAATCTCTTCAGGTGTTTCTACTGCTCTGATGTCTGCGATGCTGGCGATGAACGGTCGCTGCGTATCTAGCATTGAGGGAATCGTCAGCGAAGATGTGGATCAGACGATTCACAATCTCACCTTAATCGGTAAGGAAGCGATGGTCGAGACGGACCGTCAGGTTCTCGAAATCATGACCCATAAATAGGGGATAAGAGCCAAGCTTGGAGTCGGTATTTCTCCCTCCAAGCTCTCATACATAAGAATTATTTGGCTTCTTGCAGTTTATTCAGTCTCTCGAGCGCCAAGTAGCTGAAGAAAGCTCCTGCCGGAATCAATGCTTTGTCATTGAAGTCAAAATACGGGCTGTGAAGAGCTTCTTTGTGTTCCGAGTCTTTCACTCCGATAAAGAAGAAACAGCCCGGCAAAACCTTTTGATAGGAACTGAAGTCCTCACTGATCATGTAAGGCTCGGCAAGTTCAATGACATTTTGAGCACCGAAACAACGATCTGCCGCTTCCTTTGCATCTTTTGTGAGTTCGGGATCATTATTGACGGCAGAAACGCGGCGTTCATAGACAGTTTCTGCTTTGATGCCGTAGGCCGCGGCGATGCCTTGAGAGCGCCGTGTCAGCTCTTCCTCAATTGTGTCTAGAATGGATTCGTCAAAGGTTCGAACCGTGCCGATCATTTTTACAGAGTCGGAAATGATGTTGTAAGCGCGTGATCCTTCGGTATTAAAACTGCAAACAGAAACAACAGCGGATTTAAGCGGATCCAATGTGCGCGAAACTAAGCTCTGCAGAGCGTTATAAATTTCTGTGGCAACCGGCAGCGGGTCTTTGCCGAAATTCGGACGTGCACCGTGTGTCCCTACACCGACGACGCGAATGGAAAACAGATCGCAGGCAGCCATGGTCGGACCGGCTTTGAAAGCGATCGTTCCGACATCTAAGGAAGGTTCGTTGTGCGCGCCGTAGATCTCTTTAACGCCGTATTTTTGGAAAACGCCGGAGTCAATGACGCTTTGAGCGCCGGCAACATTTTCTTCGTCTGCTTGGAAGATGCAAAGAATTCTTCCGGGGAAATCACGATGTTTGACCAGATAGATAATGGCAGCGATCAGCCAAGTCTGGTGGCCGTCGTGTCCGCATGAGTGGGCATTTCCGTTTTTGGAAGCCCATTCGCATCCGGATTTTTCTTCGATCGGGAGGGCATCGATATCGGCTCTAAGAGCCACCGTTGCTCCGGGCCTATTGCCTTCGATCAAAAGGAATCCGCTTCCAGGAGAGGTTTCTGTATCTAATCCCGAAATTCCGAATTGTTCAAGAATGGATTTGATGCGGGCAAGCGTGCCTCGTGTGTTGAAACCGACTTCGGGATTTTCGTGGACGGTTTTGCGGAAGGAGATCAAACGAGATTCGTATTGTTGAAGCTCCTGACGAATGCTTTCTGGATCTATTGTGTTTTTCATTTTCAGCTGAGATAGCTTTATTAAATAAAGCGTCATTCTCGGAAGGTCGAGGCCGATAGTCAAGAGCACGACTAATTGTTGAATTAAAAGAGCTGATGAAAATGTCTAACTTCAATGTTTCTGTGCAGAAGTTGTGTGTTGATTGCCTATCACTTTTGGTTTGATGTTTCTGGAGAGAAAAAGTGAAAAGGGAAAAAACGCCGTGAAATCAGATCAATTTGGAAGAAAAAACTAATCGAAAATACTCATTCGCTTGTTGTTTCAAAAAAGAAATTCTTCAACTTGTGAAAGATAAAATCAAAGAAGAAGAAAAACTTTATTGCCTTGAGCCTGATGGGGACGAGTCTTTTGTAGAGGGTGTAGTTGGAACATTCGAGAAGTTTTTCCTCCTTCATAGGTTTTGCCTGTGAGGCTAATTGATGAAACAAACCTTAAATCTCAAATAAAGGAGGGTGCCTTTAGAGCGCCGGAATGATGTTTACTTCGATGTATTGGTATCTTTTCATCTGCCTTTTATTCTTCGGAATAGGCGACTTCCTTGGCGTTGCCACAAAAGCCAAGGTTTCTGCAGTGTTCGTGAGCTTAATGCTCTTTTTAATCGCTTTCATGGCCGGGTGGATTCCTCCCGACATCATTAAGAAAGCCGGCTTGGATCAGATCGCTAAATGGTCTGTGATTCTGCTCGTGTTCTCCATGGGAACTACCATTAACATGCGTGAGCTGATTGCCGAATGGCGCACGGTTGTGACGGCCCTTTTGGCAATGGGCGTCATTATGCTCGGCGCATTTTTGATGATGCCGTTTATCGGTTACGAAAACACTATGGTCAGCGTGCCTATCGTGACCGGCGGTATCGTTGCAACTCAGATCATGACAAGCGGAGCGATGGAACATGGTTTTGCTCTGGCGGCAGCATTGGGTACGATCGTTTTCGCAGTGCAGAAATTCATCGGTACTCCGTTAGCCAGTTACTTCGGACTCAAAGAAGCTCGTTTCTTAATCGATGAATACCGCAAAACCGGTGTCGTACCACAAGATACTTATGCACCTAAGAAAGAATCGGCTGCCGGTCCCACTTTCTTTGAAGGTCACAAGAAGTACTACGGCCAGTTCACTTGTTTAGCGATTACAGCGCTTTTCTCTTGGATCGCCTTTGTAATCGGCAAATGGACAGGCCTTTCTGCAACAATTTGGGCCTTGATCTTGGGCGCTGCTGTCGGCAGTACCGGTTATCTGCCTCGCAATATTCTGAAGCACGCCAATGCCGGCGGTTTACTGAACTGCGCTGTTTTCTGTGCCATTATCCCGTCGCTTGCCACGATTAAACCGGAAAATCTCTTGACCCTGTCTTACTCAATCTGTGTGATTTTCGCGATTTCGATCTTCTGCATCATCGTGTTCTTCAAGTACCTTCCCTTGTGGAAGATCATCGGTTCCAAGAACGTTGCCGTCGGCGTTGCTGCCTGCCAGTTAATTGGTTTCCCGGCTACCTACTTGGTCGTTAATGAAATTATTAACGCCGTTGCCGAAACTGAGGAAGAAAAGAAGATTATTCATGAACGCTTGATGGCGAAATACCTCGTTGCAGGCTTCGTGACCGTGACAACCTTCTCCGTGATCGTTGCCGGCATCTTTGTGAAGTTCATCTGATCCCGATTTCAAGGTTAGGAAAGAAAACATGATTAAATTTGATCCTCAAAATTATCCCTATCCGTCCAAACGCAACGTGGTCTATGCTCGCAACGGCATGTGCAACGCTGGGAATCCGCACGCTGCATCCGCTGGTCTTCAGACTCTTCTGAAAGGCGGCAATGCAGTGGACGCAGCTGTCGCAATGGCCAGCGCTATGCCGGTTGTGGAGCCAACCGGCAACGGTTTGGGTGCCGACTGCTTCGTAATCCTTTGGTATGAAGGAAAAATGTACGGCCTGAACGCTTCGGGTCCCGCTCCTAAGTCTCTTTCCGTTGCTGCACTAAAGGACAGAGGATTTGAAAAAATTCCTTCTTACGGCGTTGAACCGATTGATGTTCCGGGTGCGGTTGCAGGCTGGATGACGCTTCATGAACGCTTCGGCAAACTTCCTTTGGAAGAAGTGATGGCACCTGCCATTCGCTACGCAGAGAAAGGCTATCCGGTGACTCCGAATATTTCTCGTCTCTGGCAGGAAGCTTTCGAAAACTATTCCAAATATCGTGATCGTCCTGAATTCCAGGGCTGGTTTGATACATTTGCACCCAACAACACTTGGCTCAAACCCGGCGAGATGTTCCGCTGTCCGGATATGGCTAAGACATTGAAAGAAATCGCTGCTACCAAGGGCGAAGCTTTCTACCGCGGAGCCATTGCCGAAAAGATTGATGCTTTCTTTAAGAAGCACAACGGCTTCTTAACCAAGGAAGACCTGGCTGCTTTCAAACCTGAGTGGGTTGATCCGATCAGCGTGAACTATCACGGGGTGGATGTATGGGAGCTGCCGCCTAACGGGCACGGTATTACCGTTCTGATGGCCTTGCAGATTCTTAAAGATATGAATCTTGCTGAAAGAGATTGTGCCGACACAATGCACAAGCAGATCGAAGCAATGAAACTCGCGATGGTAGATACAGCTGAATACGTCGCGGAACCTTCTTTCATGAGAGTTTCTGTTGATCAGCTTTTAAGCGAAGACTATGCTGCCAAACGCCGCGCATTGATTAACGATAAAGCCATCATGCCGGAACCGGGCGATCCAGGATGCCCGTCTACCGTTTACTTCTGCTGTGCAGACGCAGACGGCAACATGGTGAGCTTTATCCAGTCCAATTTCCGCGGATTCGGCTCCGGCATCGTTGTTCCGGGCACCGGCATTTCTTTGAACGACCGTGCAGAGAATTTTAAATTTGACGAAAACCATGCTAATGCGTTGACGGGAGGCAAACGTCCATACCACACCATTATTCCGGGATTCCTGACTCAAGACGGAAAACCATTAGGACCGTTCGGAATTATGGGCGGATGGATGCAGCCCCAGGCTCATGTTCAGGTGGTTATGAATATGATTGATTGGCACCTGAATCCTCAGCAAGCGCTTGATGCGCCACGCTGGCAGTGGGTCGGTGGTAAGAAAGTCGAAGTGGAGCAAGAAACTCCCAACTACATCATTCGCCAGCTTCAGCGAATGGGACACCAAATCGTCGTCCAACCTGATCCTTATCATATGGGTCGTGGTCAGGTCATTCTTAGAGATGAAAACGGCGTGCTTTGCGGCGCAACCGAGAAGCGTACCGACGGACAGATCATGTCCTACTAATCAACAAAGGTCTCGATGCCAAGGCGTCGGGACCATTGATTCAGGATCCGGTTCTTTAGCGAGGCCCGGTTTTTGTTTGAAGATTAGATAATTAATTTAACGTGACCGTGTGCGTTTAAACGATATCGGCGCTCGGTTCCGTCAGACAGGTTTGACACCTTGAATACATAGGCTTCTGGATCTTTCGCTTCCGGCAGCTGCTGAAGGGCTTTTTCGATAGCAGCTTCAATTGAACGGACACCGGAGACTTTAACGGTTCCGATGACATCTCCGTTTTCCTTGAAAACTTCTACCTGATCGATACTTCCGAAATCTAATCTATTGTTTGGCATGACTCTCACTCCCAGCCGAGTATTTAGCAGGAGAATTATCAGGCTCTGCGGACAACAATCTGAGTAATCTAACCAATTGTGAGCAGGAAGCTGTCAGGACGGCTTTCTTATGAGAAGTGATTACCGAGAATATAAGTGAAAAGGCCGCCTGATGAAACCGGCGGCCTATAACTCATAAGCCTACTTATTGCTCAGAAGCGGCGCCTTCACCGGCGATTCTTCCGAATGTGAAGATATCTGCAATAGCATTTCCGCCAATACGGTTGCTTCCGTGGATACCGCCTGTGACTTCACCGGCAGCATACAGACCCGGAATCACATTTCCGTCGCGATCCAGTACTTGAGCTTTCGTATTGATCTTGGCCCCGCCCATTGTGTGATGACGGCACATACCGATCGGACCCGCATAGAACGGGGCTTTTACGATCTTGTGACTCAGCATAATCGGGGTACGGCCGAGAGGATCTTTCTTGGAATCAACCATTGCGTTGTATTCATTGATGGTCGCGACCATAACTTCCGGCGGTACTTTGATGAGTTTGGCGAGTTCTTCAATCGTGTCTGCTTTGAACAAGGTGCCGTTTTCCAGAGCACGATGGTTCATCTCGTTGTAATACTCGTTGTTCTTATCGAAGCCGTCTGTATCGCATACCGGGAAGACCGTTTGATCGGTTTGAGCCAAAGTGGCGTCACGAATTACGTCACGGCGAGCATCTTCGGCAACATATCTCTTTCCTTCCTTGTTGAGGAAGATGGTGTATTCGATAGCTTGGAAAATATCAGCGGTGTGTTTGTAGCCGGGAGCAGTCCACGGAATGCACTGGATGTAATCCAAACCAACGGCTAAACCTCCGATACCTTGGATATATTTGAGTACTTCACCGGTAGAGCCTGGCTGGTTCGTTGTGTTGAGTTTTGTCAGACGCGGGTCAAAGTAAGAGCACATTGTCGGGTTTGCAGCGAAACCGCCTGCTGCGGCAACGACGGCCTTGTTGGCTTTCCAAAACTCTTTCTTGGCGTCTTTGAGTTCAACTTCAACGCCTAAGACACGGCCGGAGTCCGGTTTCTCACGAATGATCCCGATGACTTTGTGGTTAGTCAGAACCGGAAGACCGATCTTGCTGGCGTAGTTCATGCAGGCTTTGATGTAGTCTCCGCCGCTCTGACCGACAGGATTGCGGCAACGAGGCCACAGGCCGCCATAGATTTGGTAGATGCCGGGTTTGAACTGCACGCCGACTTTCTTAAGCCATTCGACGCTTTGAGGAACGTTTTCGCACAATGTGGCGACAAGAGCAGGGTCGGCGCGGAAATCGCCCGCAGCCATCGTTTGTTTGGTATGGAGCTGAGGAGAGTCCTCAATGCCTGCTTTCTTGTAATCTGCTTCTACGGCCGCATTCAAGCCGCCTCCGCTAACCATAGTATTGCCGCCTGGAATGGAAAGTTTTTCCAGAACGACAGCATTTGCGCCTTTTTCCTTGGCGACGATGCCGGCAGAAAGACCGGCACCGCCGGCCCCAATCACGATGACGTTGTAGGTGTCATCCCAATTGATAGCGGCTTCAGCAGCAGAGCTGAAGAGTGTTCCGAAAACACCGGCAGCGGCAGCAGCTGCAGGAGCGGAACCAAGGAATACTCGACGTGAAAGCTTTGTCATTTTCTTCTCCGAATGTGAAATCTGAGGTTTGAGGCGGTTTGCTTGCTTGGCCTCGTTGAGAAGAAGTCTAAGAATTCAGCGCTTCTCGCCAAATAAACATTAGGTTATTGACAAAGTTAAAGTTAAAGAGTAAGCGATTTTGGTTAAGACTCGGAAACAAGATTTTCTGCCGCGATCATGCCAAATGTGAAGGCATCGGCTAAACCGTTTCCACCGATTCGGTTTCTTCCATGGATGCCTCCGGTGATTTCTCCGGCTGCGCAGAGTCCAGGGATTGGTTGGCCTTCTTTGAGGCATTGAGCTTTTTCGTTGATCCGGAGGCCGCCCATTGTGTAGTGGATTCTCATACCGACACGGGCAGCCCAGAAGGGCGCTTTTTGAATCGGGAACCTGCGGCTTTGCGGTTTGTCAGAGGCAATCTCTGCGTTTCGCTCTTCAATCGTTTTTACCAGGATCTCAGAAGGAATATTTAGAGCGGTGGCCAACTCTTCCAGGCTTTGAGCTTTGACGGCATCGCCGGTTTCAGCGGCACGAATGGCATCACGACGGACAAGCAGGTCCAGCGTTTCTAGGCCGTCGTTATCAATGATGCAGTAACAGCTCTTGTTGTTCTGTACCAGAATCTTTTCTTTGAGCTCGTCGCGGCGAGCTCTTTCGTCTACGAAACGTTTTCCTTCGTCGTTAACAAAGACAAAGCGGCGAACGTCATTGTGGAATCGCACTCGAATGCCTTTGTTCGAAATCGGGCCGGGAAGACACTGAATTTCGCTCAGGTCGACAACGGAGGCTCCGATTTTGCGTGCCGCAAAAAGCGTGTCTCCGTTTGAACCCGACGAACAGTTGCTCGGAAGACCTTTAAGGCGAGGATCGAAGGCCGCGACCGTCTTCAGATTTGCTCCGAATCCGCCGGCGGCAAGGATGACGCCTTTTCTTGCGCGAATGAAAAATTCTTCGCGTTTCGAGGCGGCTTTGATTCCCATGACGCGGCCGTTGTCGTCCTGTACCAGCTCAATCGCTTTGGTTTCAGTCAGAACATTGACTTTCCTTTGCATCAAGGCGCCGGTAAGTGATCTAACGTATGCAGTGCCGTTGGGGAAGATTGGTTTGTGACAGCGAGGAAAGTGAGAGCCGTAGATTTCGAGGACTTCGTCTTGGAATTTCACGCCTTTGGCTTCCAGCCAAGAAAGCATTCTGGGTGCTTCATGGACGAGTTTGCGAACCAAGGTTGGGTCCGCAATTTTATCGCCGTTGGCCCAGATATCCTCAAAGTGTTTATCTTCGCTATCAGAGATGCCGAGAGGTGCCTGCCTTAGCGGATCCACGACGCCGAGAAAGCCTCCGGAGATAAGAGTGTTGCCGCCGAGATGTGCATTCTGCTCGATCAGGATGACTTCAGCACCGAGTTCCGAAGCTCTGACCGCGGCAGCCAGACACGCGCCTCCGGCACCTACGACTAAGACGTCGCAGCTCAGACGCCAATTGATGTCTTGGGCAAAGGCTGCGGCAGGAGCGGCAACGGCTAAAGTCGTGATTAGGAAATCTCTTCGGAACATAGGATCGTTAGTCGTTAAGAATATGAATCTTACGGAGGAAAGCGTTGAGCTCAACGATGTTTTTACAGTTGAGCTTGTGGAATATCGAACTTCGCCAGTTTTTAACGGCTTGCTCGGACACTTCAAGCTCAAAGGAAATCACTTTATTGAGCTTGCCTAAGGCAATCATCTCTGCGGCCTTTTTCTCGGCGGGCGTCAGTAAGTCGAACAGCGCGCGCATATCTTCGCAAGTTTCGGCTGCTTCGCGATCAGTCTGATTTTTAGTGACGGCTTTAGCGAGCGCTTCTTTCAGACGATTAGGTTCAGGAGGTTTGACAATGAAATCGGTGGCGCCGGTGAGCATAGCCTTGACCGCCATATCGATGTCGCCGTGGCCGGTTAGAAAAATGATCGGAAGATCGATCTCCCGCTTCTTCATTTCTTCCTGAAGCTGCAGTCCGCTCATCTCCGGCATACGGATGTCCAAAATCACACATCCAGGGAAGAGCGGGTCGTCTTTCTCCAGGAATTCTTTAGCGCTGTTGTAGGTAGAGGTCCGGAAGCCTGCCATATTCACTAAAAAGGCTTCTGAGGCGAGGACTTTTTCATCGTCATCGACAATGCGGACGACAGGTGTAAGTTTGGAGGACTTCATGGGGAAACCTTTTTGAAATGAATTTCAGCGCGTAAGCCTTGCGGGTCAACGCGAGAAAACGTGAGTTCAACACGATGTCTTTCGGCAATTGCGAAGACGATCTTAAGGCCGAGTCCCAAGCCGTCGGCTTTAAGAGAGTTTTGCAGAGCTTTCTTCATACGCTCCAGCACTTCATCCGGGACAGGAGGGCCGTTGTCAGTAATGGACAAGACCCAGTCGCCGTCTTCTGAAGTTAAAGAAACTTTGATGAGCGCCTTGTCTTTGAGCAGTTCAACGGCATCGGCAGCATTTCTCAGAAGATTAAGGACGAGGATTTCCAGTTCAAACGGATCGCCGTTGATCTGGGCTTTTTGCGGCAAGTCGATTTGAAGTCGGCATTGCGTCGAGACGTACAGTCGGAAAGCATCGATGGCTTTGCGTGTGATTAGAGACAAGTCGGTTGTACTTTGAGAATCCACCGACCTCGAAGACTTGGCGTACTCTCGAACTCGGTCGACGATTTGTGCGGCTTTAGATGATTCCGAGGCAATGGCTTCGATACCTTGACTCACAATCGGATCCAGCGTCTTTTGTTCTCCGTACATCTTGAGGCCGTTTGCGTAATTCACAACAGTCGACAACGGCTGCTTAAGTTCGTGCGCGAACATGTGCGAGAGCTGTGAAAGGATGCCGCGCTTTTCCATTTGGCTTAAACGCTTTAAGGAGTTTCTTGCGACTTCGGCGACTCGGTCCCGCT
>OJNJ01001985.1_pt1 | contig 11098 bp, 8 predicted proteins | sample 1597491 | NCBI WGS metagenome assembly OJNJ01 (sample SAMEA2452132, study PRJEB22498) | human gut metagenome | biome: human feces; feature: human gut; material: feces | place: Australia | collected 2012 | reverse complement strand
ATCGGCAGCTTTTGTATAGATACCGCCACCTACACGGGCAAACAATGCGATAGAAGAAGCTCCTAAAGAGAAACCAGAAAGAACATCCGGATTTTTTGTCAGGATATATACAACACCTGCTCCAAAAAGTCCAAAACCTACTACACACATACCCATAACGGCACCACCGGAAAATGCGATAGATAAAGCTTTATTCATTCCGCTATCTTTTGCCGCTGCGGCTGTTCTTACATTCGCCTTAGTCGCAACGTTCATTCCGATATAACCGGCTGCAGTGGAAAATAATGCTCCGACTAAGAAACATACTGCAGTTACCCAGTTACCGATACCAATACCAATCAGTACAAATAATACAGCAACAAAAACGACAAGAATCTTATATTCTGCAGTAAGGAAAGCTCTTGCTCCCTCATGAATAAATGCTGCAATCTCCTTCATTCTATCTGTTCCTGCATCCTGTTTTCCTACTTTTTTTGTAAGATAAAACGCAAAAAGCAATGCGCAGATTCCAAGAACCGGTGCAAAATAAATCAAACGTTCCATACTCATCCTCCTATAACTTATTTTTCTTCATGAAATGTTAATATCATTATCCAAAAAATGCTTTTGTTTGTAAATGTTTTTTATTGTTATAAACAAGAATATTGACGGTTTTTCTTGTTTTTTGGTTACTTTTTTAAAAGTTCCACACATATTTTTCTACCTTTTATGTATTTTTTCTCAAAAAGTATCTTTTTTAGCAATTAAAATTTACCTTTATCTTTTCATTTGAAATCATATTTTTTCTTTATATATATTTTCATAAATACAAAAGAAAGTTTATTTATAAATTCTATTTCTGCATTCGAAAATAACTTTTGCTCCAACAGATATATATATCATAATCTATAGAAAAGTTCATCTGAACAAATGCACAAAAGCGCTTCGTAAACGATATTCATCAAGCTGAAACAAACTACTACTTAATGCCTATAGATATTTTTGATTTTTCTGAATAGGTACCCATTGCAGGCTGCACTAACCGCACAAAAAAAGGAGATTCATCTATAGCACGCTAAAATACAGAAAAATATAACATAAAAAGATATTTTTCCATAATTAACCCTATGCCAAAGATAAACCCCCATTTTCATTTGTATAAATACTAATAATTCTCTGCTATAACGTGTTTAAAAAATGTTCTGGCAGATTTTTCAAACACGTTGTAGGAAATATATTAAAAGTCCAGATAAAAGTTACGTCATTCATTAACATTACAGCGCATGAAAACATATCTGAAAATACTTTGAATTTATTTTCTTACCTTGATGTGTACTTCACGAAGCTGCATTTCGGAAACTTCATTTGGAGCACCACACATAACGTCCTGTGCATTACCATTCATAGGGAATGGGATAACCTCACGGATATTCTCCTCATTGCGAAGAAGCATGATCATACGGTCTACACCAGGAGCCATACCTGCGTGTGGAGGTGCACCATACTGGAATGCATTATAAAGCGCACCGAACTTTTCTTTTAAGTCTTCCTCTGTATATCCGGCAATTTCGAAAGCCTTTACCATGATATCAAGGTTGTGGTTTCTTACGGCTCCGGAAGAAAGTTCTACACCATTACATACGATATCATACTGATAAGCAAGTAACTCTAATGGGTCTTTTGTTGTTAACGCTTCTAAACCGCCCTGTGGCATAGAGAATGGGTTGTGAGTGAAGATAATCTTCTTCTGTTCTTCGTCATACTCATACATTGGGAAGTCATTGATAAAACAGAAACGATATGCATTCTTCTCTAATAAATCAAGACGCTGTCCTAATTCGTTACGAAGCTGTCCGGCATAAAGTGCTGCCTGTTTTTCCTTATCGGCGATGAAGAAAATGGTATCTCCTGCCTTAAGGCCAGCAATCTCACGAATCTCTGCCTTCATATCATCAGGGATAAACTTATCAATTGGTCCCTTATAGCTTAAATCTTCTTTTACTTCTAAGTAACCAAGTCCACCCATTCCAATCGATGTGGCAAACTTAAGAAGTTTCTCATGGAAACCTTTGGACATCTTATTGGAAACCTTGATGGCACGAACAGTCTGTCCGTGGAATGGCTTAAAGGTACATCTCTGGAAAAAGTCTGTTACATCTACGATACGAAGTGGGTTTCTTAAGTCTGGTTTATCAGAACCAAACTCAAGCATTGCCTGCTTGTAGCTGATAACTGGATAAGGTACTGCAGTTACAACACTTCCCTCTGGTGCAAACTTTTCAAATGTTGCTGTAAGTACTTCCTCACCTACACGGAATACATCTTCCTGTGTTGCAAAACTCATCTCAAAGTCTAACTGATAGAACTCTCCTGGAGAACGGTCTGCTCTGGCATCCTCATCACGGAAGCAAGGAGCAATCTGGAAATATTTATCAAATCCAGACACCATAAGAAGCTGTTTGTACTGCTGTGGAGCTTGTGGAAGTGCATAGAACTTACCTTTGTACTTTCTGGATGGTACGATATAATCTCTGGCCCCTTCTGGAGAAGAAGCACAAAGAATTGGGGTCTGAATCTCTAAGAAGCCCATGTCTGTCATCTTCTGTCTTAAGAAGCTGATTACTTTAGAACGGAAAATCATGTTATCTTTTACTTTTTTATTTCTTAAATCAAGATAACGGTATTTCAGACGTACATTTTCATGGTTTTCTTTAGAAGTCATTACTTCAAATGGAAGCTGTTTATATACCTTTCCTAGCATATCTACTTTATGAGCCTCTAATTCAATGGTTCCTGTAGGAATCTTTGGATTGTAAGTCTCCTCATCACGGTGCTCGATCACACCTTCAAGAGAAATACAGTCTTCCTTGTTAATTCCCTCTAATAAAGTAGTATCTCTCATTACAACCTGAAGAACACCATACATATCTCTTAAGTCAATAAAAGATACTCCGCCGTGGTCACGGATATTCTCTACCCAGCCTGCCACACGGACAGTTTCACCAACGTTTTCTTCGCTAAGCATATCAAGAGTTCTGTCTCTGTAAATGTTTGCAATATTCATTTATCTAAATCTCCCTTCTTATAATACAGCTTTTCATCATATTTTTATCAATTAAGTGGGTAACAAATGCAATTCATTTCCTATCTTAGAGGTAGGAGTCTTCTTGCTGAAAAAGAATAAAGTCACAATTTCATTCTCAAAGGAAATCCATCTTTCTTCTTTAATAGCCCACAAGATAAAAATCTTATGCAATAAAAAACGTCCTGAACTAAAACTAGTTCAGGACGGATTATTCCGCGGTACCACCTGAATTACTGCCTTATGAAAAGCAGTCACTCAAAAACCAACTTCTGTCTAACGCACAGTCACGGCGCACCTACTAAGGAATCTGCCTGTGTCCGTATTGACAGATTTCGTTCAGATTGCGGCTGGTAAAGTGTTATTCACAGGAATTCATTCTGCAGGGTTCTCAGCTATCCCCACTCTCTGGAAGCGATAATTCCCACTACTTCTCTTCGTCATCGCCTTTACATCAAATCTTAATCAGTCTACCACAGCTTAAAAAAAATGTCCAGAATTTTTTTGAAATATATTTTATACCTCAAGAGGATTCTTTATTGCATACTCTAAGGCTTCCACAAATGCATTCGTCGCTGCCCGGCAGGCAGATTCCGTTCCCGCAAGAACCGCTCCACTGGAATTCGCATGTGACGGCGGATACCAATATCTTGCCACGCGGGTATTGCCTGCCTTTAATGCTTTATCTAATGCATAGTTTGTCTCAATCGGGCCACCAACAAGATAGGCATAAGATTCGCCAGGCTTAAGCTCACACCATTCCTGAAAATACTTTCCCGGTCTTGGAATCGTCTGTGCATAAAATGCAGTTCCCTCATCCCCGTCAAAGTTACAAAGTTCCGAATGATTCTCGATAAAGTCTCTTACATATCGAAGTCCACTCTTCACATCTTCTACCTTCGGTCCGGAAAACAATACAAATACACTGCCGCCGTATTTACTCCAGGAGCATGTTGTTCCTCCATAGTATGTTTCTGCGTGAATCAGCTTGATATTTGCCTTTTTGCTGGTATCATCCACTGCCAGATAACCAATATCATCATTATCTGCCGAGAAAAATCCGACACTCGTATGTCCTTCCGGTATATTATACACACGCGCAAACTCTGGTGTCACATTCGCAATGACTTTCTGGCTGAGCATATGCGTTTCCATTTTTACAATTTTCATAAACAAAATCCTTTCGCTTCCGACAGAACTTTTATTTTAAACATCACAATATTTTCAATAATCATTCTAAATAATGTATTCTGCCTTTTATAACACCGTATCTCTTTAATACCTGATTACATTCATAACACTTATATGCATATCATGTATGTAACATAAGCAATATCCTGCTCAATCACTCAATATCCATTGGGTGAAACGCACAATACTCCACACCCTCTGCGAACGCCTCAACTGCAGAGCGGCATGCCGATTCCGTTCCATATACAATCGCGCCACCTGTATTAACACGGGAAGGAATCTCGGATAATTCTGCAATCTTCACATCGGCTGCTTTTAACGCTTTATCCAGTCCATACATGCTCTCCACCGATGCAGATACAAGATAGGCAATGGAAGTTCCCTCACTAAGTCCCAAAGACTCCTGATAGTACTTTCCGATCCGTGGTACATAATCCACATAATAGCCAAGTGTCCCCTCTTCATTTAAAGAATAATTTCCCGACTTATTCTCTATATAATCCTTTGCATACTGAAGTCCACTCTTCACATCTGCAACTTTCTCGCCGGAAATAATCGCCGTAATCTCTCCGCCATATCTGCTCCACGAATAATCCACTCCGCCATAAACCGTTTCAATCTGAATAACTTTAATCTTGGCTTTCTTAGTCGCATCATCCACTGCAAGCCACATAACATCCTCGCAGTCTGCCGAAAAAATAGCCATGCTCTCATGATTCTCCGGGATGTCATAAATCTTTCGATACTCTTCCGTAATCCGTGGAACAAGCTTCTCCATCACTACATGGGCATCAATCCTTCTTTTCATTTTGCCCTCCTCATTTCATTCACTTTACGGTAAAATAGCCTTCTACCGTTTTTATTTGTATTTTACCACGAAATTGCCATACTGAACATAAACTATTTTTTACTTTGCCTGTGAATTTCTGTTCTTTGGTTCTATTTATTTTTCTACTTTTCTTCTTCAATTCAAGAATGTCCCAGCATTCTTGCTGTGAGATGCGCGTCATGCAATGCATGACATACTTCTTCTGTGATAAAATACTTATATTTTACTTCATACAACAACATTTACTTATCACTGTACAAATCCTTAAGCACCTGTCTTGCATTTTTCTTCTGGTAACCATCTGGGTCACTTATCATCTTTCCCTTTCCTGCTCTCCAGCGGAACTGTGCATAATCCGTCAGATAACTCTTATCTTTTTTGCAGGATGGATATCTCTTATACCAGGATGGATAATATTTCTTCATATACTTTTTGGCAAGCTTTACTGCCTCGCTGTTTGTTCGTCCCTTTTTATCTGGGGTTCCAGACAGGCGTACTCCTGCCGGACTCGAATGCACTAAAACAACACTGCCATCTGCACAGCTTCCCACAACAATATAGATATGCGTAGGTGAACTCATAATATCCCCCGGTTTCCAGTCCTTTACCGCTATCGTCTTTTTATAGGTTCCCCAGCCGTACTTTGCATAAGTAGATGCTGCTTTCGATGCCTTTGTAACATAACCCTGACCCTGTTTTCCATTTTTTGTTTTATTTATGTTGTATACACTCCATCCAACAAATCCAGAACAATCCAGTCCATTTCCAAATGCAAACCTGTGCTTTCTATAATTATAGCTTGCTTTCTGCTTTGCACAAAACTTCCTCCAGCTCGCATTCAGTCCAATTCGCAGACCGTCTGTACCTGCCCCGGTATCTGCCTTATTCCAGCCACCGCCCCAGATATACATGGTAGAACCTACAGGAGCAAGTGCCGTTGTCAGAAAATTTTTAATCGTAGAAGTTGAGTTTTTTGCTACCGTTGTTCTGGCAACCGCCCCAAAAGAACTATAGATACGCTTCTCTTCGCCATTCTTCTTGTATATTTTATATGCCCTTACTTTATATTGGTATACACTCCCTCTTTTCTTATTTTTAAAGACAAGCTTACATTGCTTTGTCGCCCTTAACTTCAGGAAAACATTTTCTTCTTCCGTTTTTTCAAACACTTCATAACCATCCGCTCCCTGCACTGATTCCCAGGAAAGTACCACCTGGCCATCTACTCCATTTGCCAGCACACCAAGAGGTTTCCTTAAACTTGTTTTTGCCATCGCATCTGCTCCCCGTCCCAAAAATAATATTGATACTATCAATATCCATGCTATGTATTTCTTTTTCATCATTACCTTCCTTTCCTTTTCTCATCCATGGTAGCATAGAGCATTACACAATTTCAACAGTTATCCGACATCCCACAAACATTTTAATAAAAGAACAAATTTCTTGCCCTTTTCAACAAATTTTTTCTTAAATTTCTCCTAAAAATGTGTTACAATTTATTACAAATTACATATGAGGAGATGTGTCATCTATGAACGCAAACAAACACTCGAAAAAAGTTGTGCATCTGCCGAAATTCATACAAAAGAATCATACGGCAATACTTTTTTCTCTTCTACTTTTTTTGATGCTCCCTGTAACTTTTGTTCACGCACAACGTCTATATACGACAGACGGTGTAAATGTGCGCGCAAAACCAAACAGTTCTTCGAAAGTACTTACATCTGTTTCTGCCGGAACATCTGTAACGAAAACTGGTAGAAGTGGAAACTGGATTGCCGTCAGGGTAAATGGCATAAAAGGTTATATTTACAAATCTTATCTGTCTGGAAGTAAAAATACTTCTACTGCCACAGTCTCTAAAAGTACTTCTTACCGTGCAGTCATTACAGCAAGTAGTGTGAATCTGCGCGCAAAGCCTTCTTTTTCTAGCCGTGTAAAGGGTAGTTTATCTGCAGGTCAGGCTGTGACGGTTTGTTCTACAAATGGCTCCTGGAAAAAAGTACAAACTTCCAAGGGCAAAAAAGGCTATGTATACGGAATTTATGTTAGGAAAAGTGCTTCATCATCAAAGACTACAGCCAAGAAAACTACTACTGCTTCTTCTAGCAGTTACCGAACAAAAGCAGTCTCCTACGCAAAAAGAAGAGTTGGCGATAAATACAGCCAGTCTCGAAGAAACCAGAAAGGATATGCTGATTGCTCTAGTCTGATGCGTGACGCTTATAAGAGTGCTTCCGGCAAATATATCGGAAACACAACCTATGAACAGTTAGAATTGATGCATTCTTATCTGTATTCGATTTCTTCTGTCAGACAGGCAACAGTTGGAGACCTGGTGTTCCATCAGAACGGCTCTAATCATGTTGGGATTTATCTTGGAAATGGAAAGGTTCTTCATGCTTCACAGACTGCGGGGAAAGTGAAGATCAGTACGTTTAGTAGTAGCAGCCGGTATTTGGATACGGGTTGTAATGCGGCGGGATATTGTGTGAAACACTGATCTGCCGCAAGCAGGAGAGATGCTCCTAAACGAACAGATGCCCCAAAGAGGAAAGCCCCTATATTTGCGCCCTTAAAGCGAGAATTGAATGTTCGCTTAACGGCCACAAATATAGGGGCTTTCCTCTTTGAGAGCTGTTTTTGGCTGGAGATAGCTCGCTAACTTATAAAATCTAATGTGTAAAATTAAGAAGTTTAATTCATGCAAAGATATGCAAAATATCCATTACAACCCCGCATGGTCTGCGAAGTTCTTTATGGCGTATCGTTCCAAGCCATAGGATAACACCTGCCGCTACTGCCACCGCAGAGTCAATCAGGAACTTGCTTTCAAATGGTACATTGCAAATCAATGCAGTTGTTCCTATTACGAAAAGAATGTTAAAGATATTGCTTCCAACGATATTTCCAATGGCAATCCCGGCATTACCGCTTTTAGCAGCAGTAACCGAAGTAACCAGTTCTGGAAGTGATGTTCCAAAGGCTACAATAGTAAGACCGATGAAACGCTCACTCATGCCAAAGGCTCTTGCAATCTCTGATGCGGCATCTACAACAAGGTCACTGCCCCAGACTACCATAATACCTCCAGCGATAATGAAAATAATGCATTTTAAATAGGACATCTGGCATTCATCTTCTTCTTCAGCCGCTTTATTCTTTTTCGACATCACAAAAAGATAGGCCAGGAAAGCGATAAACAATATCCAAAATATAACGCCTTCTGGAAAGCTGACTGCCCGTCTAGTTATTCCAAAAACAATCATTAAAGCTGTAATTCCTATCATAAATGGAATCTCACAATACAAAGTAGATTTTTGAATCGCAACATTTGTTATAACGGCTGTGATTCCTAGAATAACAAGCACATTCATAATATTACTGCCTACTACATTACCGATAGTGATTCCGGCACTTCCCTTTAATGCGGAAGTAATGCTGACCGCCGCTTCCGGAAGGCTTGTTCCCATTGCTACAATAGTAAGGCCGACAATCAATTGCGGGATTCCCAACTTCCCTGCAATTCCTGCTGCACCATCTACAAAAAAATCTGCTCCTTTTACTAAAAGGACAAATCCGACACATAAAAGTAAAATCTGAAGTATCATTAAGTCATTCTCCTTCTAAATATTTATCTACTCTCGAAATTCTGTACATTCTCAAAATCCAATGCAAAAGCAGACATTTTAAAACGTGTGTGAAAATTCTTCATTGCGTGCTTGAAACATACTCCAAGAGTACACTACTCTTAGAGCGTGTAACTTACAAAAGTCAAGGCTTCTTGTTTCATTTCGGAGTATATTTGAATATATTTACTGAAGGTGATAGTGAGGAAGTTCTGCCTGCTTTCCAAAGCTTTCTTTATGAAGGGCATCCATAACTTTTTCTACTGGGCAAATGTCATGTTCTTCCCGAAGGAATTCAAAGATTTCTTCGATTCCCTCTCCAGTATAGGCACTTGTAAAAAATATTTTTTTACACCCAGTGAGTTTTAGCCATTCGGCTGCCTGCTGTGGATTCGCTGCCCAGTGGTCAATCTTGGTTACAATTCCCACTTCGTCGCGGTTTCCAAGCGGTGTTATGTTTGGAGGATATAAAGAATAGGGTTCTGTCGCACTTAACACAATTCCTACCACATCGGATTCTGCAGCATACAGATCAATCGTATGCGCCAAATCCAGATTCTCCGCATATTCGCCCGGCATATCAATGACACAGTCATACTGGCTGACATATTGTGTCTTTTTATAGGTAATATTCTCCCCACGTAAAACCTGCTTTAGTGTTGTCTTCCCACTTTCACTTCTTCCAATTAACAATATCCTTCTCATATAACTTCCCCCTGTTTTTTAGTTGCCATACATCATATATAGTTATACTCCCATAAAGAACATCAATGCAGCCCATGTAAATAATGGATAATACATTCCATGTTCGTCTCTTCCTTTACAAAGATATTCTTCGGCATCTTCTTTACTTACCAGACGGAATCCCTCAAACACTTCTGAACCTTCTGCCCCATCATGGTTCATCTTTGGCATCTCATCACGGTTGATGGAAATGTATACTAAAGCGTTCCCTTCGTCTGTCATACCCGGTGTACTGAATACACATGGAGAAACAACTTTGATCTCATCGGATTCCTCCACTTCGATTCCTGTCTCCTCTTTCAACTCACGAATGGCAGTATCTACAAGAGCATTCGGATTATTCCAGTCTCCTTTATCAATGAGTCCTGCCGGAACACTTAACATATACTGTCCGACCGGATAACGATACTCCCAGTTTAAGAGAAGCTTCTTGGGCTGCCCCTTAATATTAAGAACAACGAAACAGCTTACTGCATCTGGCTGCATGGTTCCACACTCTTCATCTGGTGTCAGTGCAACCATTCTATCCTTGTTTCTTCGGCTGGCACAGTAGTAATGGCCACCCTCTCTGTACTGTAAATCATACAGGTTCATATATTCTGATTCATAAATGGTTTCCATTTTTCCGTTATACATAATTTATCGCCTTTCTTGCTATAAAAAATCCTAAAAGAAATACCATTTTACACAAAAGCGGTACTTCTTTTAGGATATATTGTCATACATTTAAATGGCTTTGTCAAGGTGATTCTGTGGTAAAATCCGATGTACAACCATGCACAACACAGCAGTAATTACAATATCCGGCAGTGTGTAACCGATTATGATATCTACATGCATCAATGCACGGTATAAAATAAGTCCAATAAGCCATACAGCCAGGTTTGCCCAATCCCATTCTTTCACAGCTCTTCTCTTTTTATTAAAGAAGAAATCAGCAATCATAACTGCGATCATCGGCGCAAACACGGAGTTAATCAGATAAAGAAATTCTTCGATATTGTCCATTGGATAAAGAATTGCCGCAATCGTACCAACGATAACTACAACGACAGAAATGTATTTTCCATTGATTTTTTTAGAAAAACTCTCCCCGACAACTTCACCAGAAACACCTGCAGAATGTGCTGCCAAAAAGTTAGTGGTAACGGTAGAAAAAACAATAATAAGAAGTCCGACTACACCAAGACCTGCACGAAGAGAAATCTGTGCGATATCAGAAGTTCCCATACCGATTGCAGCAGACATTCCGATAATATACATCCAGCAGCTTACGATTCCATAAACTATAGTGCTTACAAGTGTTGCCTTTACAGGCTCTTTTGCTTCTCTTGTATAATCACTGATCAACGGAAGCCAGGACAATGGCATTGCAACCGTAAGTTCTACTGCTGCTCCAAAGGTCAGTCCGTCCGCTGCCACGCTCGCTGCATGGTAATTTCCAAAGAAAATAACTTTACAGAGGATCAGTGTCAGAATAAACAACGCCGCCATCGCAACTGTATTTAATTTTCCAAGATTTGTGATACCGATCACAAGCCACAGGATGATCAGTCCACCGATCACCTTTTTGATTGCTTGGCTCTGCTGTGTTGTGTCGTGTGCAGAATACCCGGTACCAAAGTCTAACAGTCCCCAGGC